>OCTW011594036.1_pt1 | contig 40213 bp, 35 predicted proteins | sample 1539671 | NCBI WGS metagenome assembly OCTW01 (sample SAMN02144230, study PRJEB22623) | gut metagenome | biome: sheep rumen | host: Ovis aries | place: New Zealand
AGCGTCGGCACGATGATGAGCTCCGCAAGTATGGGCATCATGCTATCCATCGCCGGCGCAGGCGGCATCCTGTTCCCGTGGCTTGTGGGGATCATCGCCGACAGCACGATGCTTCGCACCGGAATGGCCGTGAACATCATTCCCTGCATAGGAATCCTGGCTCTCTCCCTTCTGATGCTGGTTCTGACAGGAAGACAGGAGAAGAAAACCAGGGAATAGATGGATGATTCCGGAAATTCACGGGGCAGCGCCACGACAGCGCATCGGGATGGCTAGTCAGTGGGAGGTTCCGATGATAACCTGCTTTCTCTCTGTCCGGGTATACATCGGAAATCGGCTTTTCCCCATTTTCCGATGAAAAATTCAGATCCTCCGGAGCGCCTCATTCAGCAAAGCAACAGATTCTGGTCAATTCCGATGAATTTTCAACCCTCGAGTCGGGATTTCTATAAGCGGAAATTTCGTTTATTTCTTCAATTGCTGAAAGATATTGAACTTATCCTATAATAATTTCAGCAATTAGCAGGTTGTGGCCATAATCCGCTGAAAGCGGCAAAATCCGGGGCCTCACCACGCATCGGAAATAGCAAGTCAAGGTTCATCCCGATGATATCCGGATGCGCAGGCAAGCCGGATTTCTCCAAACTGATCCGGCCGGTGAAAATCCGGCTTTGAGACGGGATAGGGCCGCCACATACCATAGTGGGGGTACTCCGTGTCATCCCCGCACTTGTAGAAATTGGCCCGGATGGTCTTTACAGCTGGCCGGTCCTGCCTTGTCCGGGAGGCCCCGGCTGTCATGGATGTCTGCCCAGTCCCTGTGCTGCTGCCACGCCTGTCACAGTCTGTAAAGTCCGGGATGTACGCGCGGATCAGCGAAAACGGCACCTGGTAGGAAACCTCCCAGAAGTCTTCCTGCACAGCCGCCCGGATCTGCGTGCTCGCAAGCTCCGAAACGCGCAGCTCCCGGTACTCTTCCCGGTTCTTTCGAAACGACGCGTACATCGCGCCATTGGCATTCACCTCGAAGTTAAAATACCAGGCACACGTGGCGGGCTGAAACTGCACAAACCACTCCACACAGCTGTCCATGTGCACAAAGTGCATCGGCCGGGTCTCCACGCGCCTCGGATTTTTCTCGCGCACCGTGACGCGCAGGAAAAATGCGCCATCTCCCAGTTTCAGCGCAAATACCGTCTCCGGTCTGTATCCGTTCGTATTCCACGGATAGGTCAGTCTGAATTTTTGTTCACACATCGCCTGATGCCACCCCGCTTTATGCTTTCTTACGGCTTCTCGGCCGCCGCCTTGATGGAACTGGCGTACTCCGACGGCGACATGCCCGTCTGGCGGCGGAACTGCCGCGAGAAATAGTGCACTGAACAGTACCCCAGAAAATCCGCGATCTGTGTGAAATTCATGCTGCCGGTGCGGATCATCTCCCGGGCTGTCCCGATCTTCATGAGGTTGAAATATTCGATGACGCCGCACTTCTCGTATACGCTGAACAGTCGCTGCAGCCGGGCGCGGCTGCAGAAATTGTCGCGGCTTATCTCGTCCAGCGTCAGATGCCGGCTGATGCCGGCCTTCATGTAATCTGTCACCTGCCGCAGCAGCTCCCGGTCGCTGTTCTGACGGACCGTGCGCAGCGTATCCGGCTCCGGCGGCACGACAACGCGGTCGTAGCGGCGCCGGATGTGCAGCAGAAACTCCTCGATCTTCAGCCGGATCATCTGCTCACAGCCCCATTCCCTTGTCTTCTGTGCCGTGAGCACCGTCTGCCACGGGTCATCCAGCCGCTGCCCGAAGCACGCGCGGCCTTCCTGAACAACCGCCGCCAGGATGGATCGCTCCGCGGCGTCGATGTGAAGTACCTTCTCCCGGAAGAAATCCATGTCCCGGCTGGCAGTGGCAAATGATACCACCAGGACATTCGGCGCGACGACCCCATTGGCTCTCAGATCATGGAATTCGTTGGGCTGATGAAACGCCACGTCTCCCGCCGACAGGCTGATATGGCGCTTTCCGGCTGTGATCAGGATCTCGCCCTTGTCGACGCACACAAATTCCCAGAAGTCATGACTCTCTCCCGGAAAGGCAAAATCACTGTAATATTCGAAATAGTGAAGGCTGTACAGCTTCTGAATCGCGATGGAACTGGCCAGCCGGATTCCCTGATAGCCCATGGCCGCCTCCATTTCCCCTCTGTGACAGAGCAGGAACGCATTTCCGACTTATCTGTCCACCAGTATACACAAATCGGACTTTTCCCGCCATATCCCCGGGGGATGATGCGCAGATACTGCACCTTTTATGCAAGATCATGTAAAGAAAACCGACGCTTTCAGCACTAAGATAAGGCCATCAGGCAGAGTGAAAGGAGCAAACAGATATGGAAGAACCGATCCTTGTCGTGATGGCAGCCGGCATAGGGAGCCGCTACGGCGGGCTCAAGCAGATGGATCCGGTGGACCCATACGGCAGCTGCATTCTGGATTATTCCGTATACGACGCCGTAAGAGCCGGGTTTAAAAAGGTCCTGTTCATCATCCGGCGCGATTTTGAGGCTGCATTCCGGGAGCACATTCAAAGCCGATACAAGAACCGGGTAGAGACGGCCTGCGTCTTCCAGGAGCTGGGAGACATCCCGGAGGGCTTCACGGTGCCGGAGGGGCGGAGCAAGCCCTGGGGAACCGCCCACGCCGTGTACTGCTGCCGGGATCAGATCCGCGGTCCCTTCGCTGTCATCAATGCCGACGATTACTACGGGATTCAGGCATTTCAGACTATGTACCAGTTTCTTTTCAGGACGCCGGCACAGCTGAAATCCGCGTGTTAAAGACAGCCGACCGCTGGTACGGCATGACCTACAAAGACGACAGAAAGCTGGTGGAGGAGGCCCTTGCCGGCATGCGCGGCGCCGGGCTGTATCCGCCGCAGCTGTGGAAATAATCGGGATGATGATCTTGATGACGATCCGGGAGCAGACAATGGACGAGAGAAAAAAAGCGGCCGAGAGCGCCGCCGCACACTTTGCATTTGAGGGAACGATGCAGCAGATCGGGCCGTTTGGCAACGGGCACATCAACGAGACGTGGCTCGCGCGCTTTGAAATCGGCCTCATGGGACCACTGTATGTGATTCTGCAGCGAATCAACACCACCGTATTCCGTGAGCCGGAGCGCCTGATGGAGAATATCCAAGGCGTGACGGAATGGCTTCGCCGCAAAATCATCGAGGAAGGCGGCGACCCGGAGCGCGAGACGCTGACACTCATCCCTTCAAAAGACGGAAAGTCCTTCTACCGGGACGAAGACGGACAGTACTGGCGCGCATACCGCTTTATCACCGACGCGACCTGCTACGATCAGGCTGAGAGCGCAGACGATTTCCGACAGAGCGCGGTGGCCTTCGGGCAGTTCCAGCGGCGTCTGGCCGACTACCCTGCGGACAGCCTGTATGAATCCATCCCCGGTTTTCACGATACCGCGGCGCGCCTGGCAGTCTTCCGGAAAACCGTGACAGAAGACGTGTGCGGCCGCAGATCCGAGGCGGAAAAAGAAATCAGCTTCGTGCTCTCCCACGCATACCTCGCCGAATGCTACAGCCGCGCGGCCGCAAAATCTCCTCTGCCGCTGCGGGTCACACACAATGACACCAAGCTCAATAACGTCATGATCGACAACAAAACCCACAAGGGTATCTGCGTCATCGACCTGGATACGGTGATGCCAGGTCTCGTCATGAACGACTTCGGCGATTCCATCCGGTTCGGGGCCAGCACGGCGCTGGAGGACGAGCCGGATCTCAGCCGTGTCTCCTGCAGCCTGGACCTGTTCACGGCCTACACGGAAGGATTCATGCAGGAGTGCGCCAGCCGCCTGACCGATGCGGAAATCTCTCTGCTTGCGGACGGCGCACTGGTCATGACCTATGAGTGCGGCATGCGCTTCCTGACCGATTATCTCCAGGGCGACACATATTTCCGGATCGGGTATCCGGCGCATAATCTCGTGCGCGCCAGAAATCAGTTCAAACTGGTTGCCGACATGGAAGAGAAACTCCCCCGGATGCGTCATATTGTCGCCAGCGCGGCAAAAACAGCAGCGGCGGTCGAAAGAGCACGCATCCCGGCAGAAGGCTGAGCCTGCGCCCCAGACATGCACCGGTTTTCTTGGTCGTATCAGTCTTTGAGCTTCAAACCGTCATGAAACGCTTTCCCGACCACCGGGCCGAAAGTCCGGTAGCTCCCGGACGCCATATCAAAAAGGATCGGCTGCATTTTGTCAATATCCACTTTCCCGTCGGTCAGAATCGACTCGTCAGCCTGCTGGCTCACGATCCTGCCCACCAGGATCCCGGTGTTATCATCCCAGCCGGTGCACTCACACTCCAGCGTCAGCGGATATTCCTCAATGACCGGGGCGTTGACGTGCGCGCTGCGGTGCACGTGACATCCTGCTTTCTGAATTTTGTTCACCCGGTTCCCGGTCTCCACGCCGAAATAATCCGAGATGACAACGGTGTCCTTCGTGGCCATGGCAACGGTAAATGCCTTCGTCTTCTTAATGTTTTCCGTCGTCTTGTGCTTTCCCAGGAACAGTGTGATCTCTTCGTAGTCCGACTGAATTCCCCACGCCGCGTTCATGGCGTTCGGGATGCCGTTCTCATCATACGTCCCGATGATAAATACTCCCTCCGGCATGATCACTGCATTCTTTGCTGAAAACTCCATATGCGTCACCTCCTGAACTTTCTTCTGTTTCCGGCAGTCTGCCTCTGCCCTTTTTGTGCATCATATCACACCCGTCAAATGCCGGCCGTCAAGCCGTGTGTATGCATTGTCTGAGTCATGCCGTGTGTCTGCATTGCCTGTTGACAGACCCTGACATGCGTCTTATAGTTACCAGGGATACTTATCATTGTTAATCATTTCGGACAGACAGGGAGGCTGTATGGATATTCAGACGACGAAGGAAGTCATAGATGCCTTCTACAAGGCGAAGCGGGTCTGGGAAAGACTTCCCGAACTGCCGGAGGGGATCGTGTCTTCCCACATCCATGCACTTGATGCAATCGTCGCGCTCACCAGAGAGGGAAGGGACGTGTGCGTCAGCGATATCAGCAGCCGCCTGAAGCTGCCGCGGCCCGGCGTGACCCGGACGCTGAATCACATGGAGGAACTGCACCTGATTGAGCGGTATGGGGACTCGAAAGACCGCCGCGTCACGCACATCCGCGCGACAGACCGCGGGATGCAGATTTACCGGAAATATGTCGAGGAATACTTTACCGCTCTGTCGGAAAAAATGAGGACACTGAATCCGGAAAACATCCGGACGATGATCGACACGATCTACGCGGTATCGGACGCACTGAAGGAGGATGAAAGCAGATGAAAGGCGGTAAGAATGATTTTACACAGGGCAGCATCCCGAAGAAGATGATCCGGTTCATGGTGCCGATCCTCGGCGCCCTCGTTCTGCAGGCGATGTACGGCGCGGTAGACCTTCTGGTTGTCGGCCGCTTCGGGACAACCGCCGGTCTTTCGGCCGTCTCCACCGGATCGCAGATCCTGAATCTCGTCACATTTGTCATCACCGCCCTGGCAACCGGTCTGACGGTTCTCATCGCCCGCTACATCGGGGAGAAAAACACAGGAAAGATCGGGCCGCTCATCGGAGGAACGACGATTCTGTTTCTGATCATTTCTGCTGTTCTTTTTATCGTCATGGTTTTCGGTGCCCGGCAGATTGCGCTTCTCATGCAGGCGCCGGAGGAGGCCGTGGACCTGACGGCAGACTATGTGCGCATCTGCGGAGCCGGCATATTCTTCATCGTCGCCTACAACGTGATCGCGGCCATCTTCCGCGGGCTCGGCGACAGCCGCTCCCCGCTGCTCTTCGTCCTCATCGCCTGCATCATCAACGTCTTCGGCGATCTGCTTCTGGTCGCCGGGCTGCACATGAACGTCGCCGGTGCCGCCATCGCGACCGTCGCCGCGCAGGCCGTCAGCGTCGTCATCTCCCTGATTATTATGATCCGGCGGACACTCCCCTTTCGGATGCGCTCGAAAGACTTCCGGCTCGGCAGAGCGTGCGGCACATTCCTGCGCATCGGGACGCCGCTGGCGCTTCAGGAGTTCATGACGCAGTTGTCTTTTATTGCCATCTGCGCATTTGTCAACGCGCTCGGCCTCACGGCGTCCTCCGGATACGGCGTGGCGTGCAAAGTCGTCAACTTCGCCATGCTGATCCCCAGCGCCCTGATGCAGTCCATGTCATCCTTTATATCCCAGAATGTGGGAGCCGGGGAAGAAGCGCGCGCCAAAAAGGCCATGCTCACCGGCATGACCTTCGGCGTCATCATCGGCACAGCGGTATTCGCCCTCATCTGGTTCCGGGGCGATCTGCTCACCGGAATCTTCACCGCCGACGCCGCTGTCGTGCGCAAAGGTTACGAATATCTGCGCGGCTTTGCCCCGGAGACCATCGTGACCGCGGTTCTTTTCAGTTTTTTGGGATACTTTAATGGCCACGAAAAAACCGTCTGGACCATGCTCCAGGGCCTGGCCCAGACCTTTCTGGTGCGTCTGCCGCTCTCTTACTTTCTGAGCATCCGGCCGGACCCGAGCTTTACAGCGATCGGCCTGGCCTCCCCGACATCCACGCTCTTCGGCATCCTGCTGAATGCGGGATTCTTTATCTGGATGACAAGGAAGATGAAAGCGAAAAGGAAATCGGCCTGACTCCGACCGCCTGCCGGATGTCAGGCTGATCCCGGCTGTATCAGCGGTTCAGAATTTCCGCCACGACGCTCTTCAGCTTCGGCACAACCTGCTCTTCAAACCAGGGATTTTTCGCCTGCCAGCGGAAATTCAGCGGACTCGGATGCACAATCGGAAAGTATTCGGGGAGATACTTCGCATATCCGCGCACTGTCTCCGTGAGATTCTTTGCCGCGCGATCCTTCAGGTAATACCGGATACTGTACGCCCCGATGAGGATCGTCAGCTGTACGTCCGGCATGATGCGCAGGATCTGCGGGTGATATTCCTCAGCGACGAAGCGGCGCGGCGGGAGATCTCCGGTCTTGCCCTTTCCGGGATAATAAAAATCCATCGGCACAATGGCGATCTGCTCCGAATAAAACGTGCGCTTGTCGATTCCCATCCAGTCTATGAGCTTTTCCCCGGATTTATCATTAAAGGGAATCCCGGTCTCTTCCACTTTTCTGCCGGGAGCCTGCCCGATGATAACGATCCTTGCTCTGGGACTCACCTGAAAGACGGGCTTTATCCCTCTCGCGGTATACGACGCATTCCGCTCATCCGCCTCCAGGCGGTTTTGTATCTCCTGCACTGTCATTTCCGCAGCTCCGTCAGTCAATCTGCATCCAGCTGCAGAAGCAGCGCCATCTTGAAAGGATGATCCGCCTTGACAAAGTGTCTTCCGTTCTTGTCAAACCGGAAGTTCTCACCCGCATGAATGCGATGTTCCTTGCCCTCGTAACCAATGACAGCCTCCCCTTCCAGCGCGAAGATCAGCGCCTCGCCCGGCGCCGCGTGCTCGGAAAGGCCGGTTCCCGCATCAAAACTCATCAGCACGAACTTCATATGCGGGCTGTTGATCAGATCCATGTTGACGATTTTCCCCTCCTGGAACGGGATGAGATTCTTAAGTTCAAAAACATCTCCTGCCTTGACTGCACGATTCATATCCGTCTCCTCTCTCACGGGAATCTCCGTGTACACACTGTCCTTAATTGCCCGGATGCCAACCGCTTCATCTGCCGGAACGACGAACATCTGTCCCGCGCCAAACTTTCTTGAAAGCCCCTGCGTGTCAAATGCCGTCATCTCTCCCTGCAGCGCGAGCCACAGCTTCGGATGCGCATAGCTCTCCGCGCTGATATCCGTGCCGGCCGCCAGAGAAAAAATCAGGCAATCCGGACTTCCTCCGTGAAACGCGGCACCCGAAATCGTGCATCCCGGCACCGGTTTGTTTTCCTCTGCGATGGAGAATATCTGTCCTGCTGCTGCGCTCATCTCTTGCCCCTTTCCCTGTCGCTACAGACAGAATACAGCTGCGCGAGGTGTATATCTGTTGTGCAGGCAACGGATAGGATTTTGCGTATATGTTGTCCACCAAAGATATCGATCGAGTGAACTGTCTCTGGCGGTTCCTCAATTGACTATTGACATAACTTCTATTACAATTGCCCGTAATACTGCAGTATGTGCTGCGTTTTATCTCAGAAAGGATCGGAAGTGACTACAGATAAAAAAATGCCTGTCCTCTTTGCAGGCCACGGATCACCGATGAACGCCATTGAAGGCGGCCGGGCACGGGAAACCTGGAGAAATCTCGGACAGAAACTTGGGAAGCCTGAGGTGATTCTCGCTGTATCCGCCCACTGGGCAGCGCGCGGGACACTTGTGCGCACTGCCGCCGACAACCGTCAGATCTACGACATGTACGGCTTCCCGGAAGCGCTCTATAAAGTGAAATATGCTCCGGCAGGTTCTCCCGGCTTTGCATCTGATGTGCTTGCACAGTTAAACGGTATTGCCAAAGCTGACAACACTTGGGGAATCGACCACGGCGTGTGGAGTATTCTCTGCAATATGTATCCGGATGCCGATGTTCCGGTCGTCATGATCAGCACGGACATTTCCGCCGCGCCACAGCAGCTTTTTGAGATCGGACGGCGCCTTCAGCCACTTCGCGAAAAGGGTGCGATGATCCTCGCCAGCGGCAATGTAGTCCACAATCTCCGCCAGATCGACTGGAACCTGAAGGGCGGGTATCCGTGGGCGGACACATTTGACATTCGGATCCGGGATGCCATTGTGGCTGGTGATGCAAGTGTTCCCCTCAAGCCTTCTGCCATCCCCGGCTGCCGGCTGGCTGTTCCGAGTGCAGAGCACTTCGACCCGCTGCTCGTGGCACTCGGCGCCACAGACAGCACGGACTCCGTATCCGTCTGGAATGACTACCGGGAACTGGGTGCACTTTCCATGACCTCCTACCTCTGGCAATGAGTGCAAAGCGCCGGGTTCCCAATTCTCATGGTTCTTCCTCCCGCGTCTTCTCAAGATAGTACAGTACAGACTGAAAATCCCCCAGTGCCGGAATCCGGAGGCCGAAGTGCATCAGCGCGCTGCCGGGGAATTCCTGCTTCATCTCCGTTTCCTCACCATCCTTTAAAATGGTCAGGTGGTAGACAGCATACGGATCCAGCCCCTCTGCTCTCACAAGGCGGCTTCCCGTGTTGGGACGCCCGAGCACCTGAACATAGGTAATGAGCGCCTGCGCGCGGTCTTCGGAAACATTTTCCCAGCAGTCCCAGGGTTCCTCCTCGCACCAGCTGTTCAGCCGGTAGTAGTCCCCTCCTGCCACAAGTCCGTGGAAGCGGTGATACCGCGCGATCTGGCCCGGGATCTTTTTCTTCTCCTCTTCCGGAAGTCTGGTCATATCCAGTTCATACCCGAAGGTACCGGCGAGCGCCACATTGGCTCGGGTTTCGATCGGCACCATCCGGCCGACCTGCTCATTCGGGCACTTGCTCACATGCGCCCCCATGGTCTCCATCGGATAGACAAGCGCCGTGCCCTCCTGAATGTGAAGCCGCTCGATGGCGTCCGTATCATCGCTCGTCCATATCTGCGGGCTGAAGTAGAGCATGCCGGGGTCAAACCGTGCACCGCCCGACGAGCAGTTTTCAAAAAGAATATCCGGAAAGTCCGTGATCAGTCTCTCCTGCATCTCGTACAGAGCCAGCACATACCGGTGCAACAGTTCCCCCTGATACTCCGGTCCGCCCGCAGCACTCCCGATATCGCACAGATAGCGGTTCATATCCCACTTCACATAGTCGATCTTCGTCGTATTGAACGCACTGCGGATCATATCGCAGACCGCGTCCCGCACTTCTTTGCGCGTGATATCCAGCACCAGCTGGTGACGTGCCAGCGTCGGCTCGCGGCCTGGTATCTGAATGGCCCAGTCCGGATGTGCCCGGAACAGATCCGAGTCCGGGGACACCATCTCCGGCTCAATCCATATGCCGAACTTCATGCCCAGATCATGGATCGCCTGTCCGAGCCTTGTGAGTCCTCCCACAAGTTTCTCCTCGTTGACGTACCAGTCGCCCAGCCCGCAGTCGTCATTGTTCCGCTTTCCGAACCATCCGTCGTCCATGACAAACATCTCGACGCCGACTTCCTTTGCTGCTTTCGCGATAGCGATGAGCTTCTCCGTATCGAAGTCAAAGTACGTTCCCTCCCAGTTGTTGATGAGCACCGGGCGGTCCTTGTCCTTATACGGGCTGCGAATCAGATGCTTCCGGTACAGACTGTGGAAAGACCGGGTCATCTTCCCCAGGCCCTCACCGGAGTAAACCATTACCACCTCAGGTGCCGTGAAGGACTCCCCCGCACAGAGGTTCCACGCAAACTGCCAGGGGTGAATTCCCATGGTCATGCGCACACTCCCGTACATCGAGAGATCCGCCACCGCGGCAAAGTTGCCGGAGTATACGAAGTTCATCGCGTAAACTTCTCCGGCTCTCTGCGTCGTCTCCGGCGTAACAAGCGCCAGAAACGGATTCAGCTGCGGGCTGGACACACCGCGGATCGATGAAAACTCACTGCGCCCGCGAAGAAGCCTGCCCCGCTGCGGATGCCGCTCTCTGGCCCAGGCTCCCTCAAGGGTAACGGTCTCGAAAGCCCGGTTGTCCATGTCAAGACAGGCGCTTGCCGCCCGGTGCAGCATGAGGCGCTGCGTCCCCTCATTCTCAATCACCGCACTGCGGGTGATGGCGTCCTCTTTCTCGAACACCGAGTACAGCAGCGTCACTTTCAGTTTCAGAACCGGGTCCTTCAGAATCAGATACAACGTCTGAACATCCTCTTCTTCATCCCCGGCAAATGTCGCCGGGAGCCCCGGCAGCAACGGCTTTCCGGTCTCAATTTTATACGAATCGTAAAACAGCTCACAGCCGCGCTGTCCGGCTTCATTCTCCACATCCAGGCAGCTGTCCCGGAAATCGCCTACACCCGCCGTCGGATATTCAAACGGAAACGAAGCGAGGAACGCACACTTCTCGCGTTTTCTCTTCCCCGGCCCCGGGACCTCGTCCAGCCGGAACGCGTCTTCCCCGCCAAAGCAGTTCACCCGCTCTCCGTAGTAGATGTGCCCCACATAACCTTCCTGCGTGACGCCTATGAGATAGCTGGTGTGCGCACTGTCGAGCCGGAACTGCTCTTTTTCCCTGCAATATGTTATTGCCATCTGTAGTCCTCATTTCTCATCAGAGTTTGGTGCCGGATGTGGCGATACCTTGGATGAATGTTTTTATAAAATTACCTTATACTATATTAAGGCGTCCCAGAATGTTTTTTCAACATGGATATTCTGGCTTTCCCAGGTACGCCCCCGGACTCTGCTCATAGTACTTCCGAAAAGACTTGTCGAAGGACATTTTGTGGTGGTTGACTTAAAGACAGGAAAATTTGTCCCGGAGTATGCCGGGAAAATGAATTTTTACTTATCAGCAGTAGACGATATTCTCAAAGAAGGCTGCCTGCATCCTCTGATGCGGCAGCCCTTGTTTTCTGTCAGTTTTCTTTTTCTTTCAGCAGCGCCTCAAAGCACTTCGCGTCCGCGATCAGCTGCTCCCGGCTGTCGCCTTTCACGAATTCCATCAGGGCGTACCGGTCCTCGCTGAAATTCACGTGGTCAAGGTATGTGCGCCAGACCTCCGTCCCGTCTGCAAACGGGTGCCGGCCGTCATCCTCCCAGTAGTATACATGCAGGTTCAGAAGCTTGCCGCTCCTCTCAAGCATGTCCAGCCCTTCCCGGCGCTGCTGCAGCGACAGGTCGGGCGTCGGCTGCCACAGGCAGTACAGATTGCGGTGATTCACGTCCGAGAGGAAGCGCTGTGCCGACTCATTGGTATCCGTCAGCGTGTTCCGGTGCCACTCCAGCGCCACTTTGATGTTCATCTCGTCGGCGGCCGCCGCGGCCTGCCGCGCCTCTTCCACCATCTGCTCCCACTCGGGGTCCGTGACATCCCGGCTCGCCTTGACGCCGCCCCAGATGCGGATGAGCGGCGCGTGCAGCGCATATGCGTTGCGCAGCGACTGGTCAAACCGACTCACCGGGTCTTCCTCAATGCCAAGTTTATAATATGAACCGTACCCCGCCACGGCAAGGCCGGCATCCTGCGTCTGCCGGCAGAGCTCTGCGGCCGCCTGCGTGTCGCCCGGCGCCACATGCCAGTTCTCTGACCACTCGACCGCTTTCAGTCCCGCCGCTTCTGCCGCCTCCATGACGAATGCCGGACTTTCCTTTTTAAATGTCGCCGAGACAATTCCCGGAATAATCATAGATCCTCGACCTCCACTCTGTATCAGCTTTCAGCGCTATTATAATACAGAAAATTCACACAATCCTGTCAGTCAGAAGAATCTGTGGAACGAAGACCGCGGGTGATTCCAGCTTCTTCAAAGGGTGCCTTCAGGATTTCCGCTTTGTTCACATACAGAGCTCCGGTCGGACATACCTGAAAACAATAGCCGCATCCGATGCAGCCATCGGTCTTTCCGGCAACCCCGTCTCTGATTTCTATTCCCTTGTTCCAGCAGACATCAAGACACTTTCCGCAGCCAACACATTTTTCCGTGTCTACCTGCGCCGTCTGGTATGCATCACCAAGCCGGTTCTGACGCGCCAGCGCGAACTCCTTGTCCATCTGGAAGAGTTTCAGTCCGTCACCGACAAGAGAGTCCATATCCGGATAACCATTGGCATCCATCCAGCTGCTCACCTGCTCGATAACCCGCTTACATGCCATGGTTCCTCCGCAGCAGGCAAGGGCTCCGAACTGCACCATCTCGGAACCGGACATGAGGAGCCGGAGTGCGTTTTCGTAATTAAATACGCCGCCGCCCGCATACAGTGGAATCGTAATGCCGGCTGTTCTGGCCTCCGCCACGCTGTAGCAGGCGAGCGGTGTGGCCTGCGTTCCGCCATACCCGGATCCCGGCCTTGCCTGCGTCTGTCTCCAGTCAAGATCCATATAGAAAGCTTTCCACCTGGCTGTCGGACCTGCCGCTGCCGCTCCTGCCGCCTGCGCGATCCGCATAGATGTGAGCGCATCCACGGACTCTATGGCCAGCTTGGCCATTACCGGTGTCCCGGGGACCGCTTTCCGGATCAGCTCTATGCTGTGGCGCAGTAACTGATGATAGGCGAATGTCCGGTCTTTTGCCACCGCAACACCGGGTGTATTGAAGTGCAGCTCAATCGCATCCGCGCCGGCCCGCACCAGCTCTTTCGCCTGTTTTGCCCATTCTGACTCCCAGTCGCCGCCCTTTACAATGTCGCTGTAGTGGCCGACCGATACCCAGAGCCGGATATCGGAGTCCATCTCCCGCTTGATTTTCTGTACCTCTTCACAGTACTGCTCAAGACTTGTGACGGTATCTTTCACCTGACGTCCCACGGCATGGGAACTGATGGCCATCCTGCCGCCGTACATAGCCGCCGCATCCGGCCCGATGAAGGAGCCGCCGCCCGCGCCATGTCCGAAATTCCGCAGCACAATCGCGCCGGGGCGCATCTTTGCACTCTTCAGCACATTGTCCGCGCCCTGCGTTGCAGGGCTTGACGCCACCACGAAGGGATTGATCATCCCCATTTTTTTTACATACAGGTCTGCCATGAATATCCTCCTCACATTGCGAGCACCTGGTTCCAGATACCCTCATCCACTGGAATTCCCAGTTTCCGGTTTTCCTCGCGCACCTGCTTCATATGCTCTCCCGGGAAGTGCACCGGAACGCCATCCTGAACCGGTTCAGACGTCTTCATATATTCGAGTGCATCCGCTATCTTCTTTTGTATCGCATCCTTGTCGGAAAAATGGTCAAGATCCACGCAGATGAACATCTGTGACAGTGCCGTTTCCGCCGGCATAGACCCGACGATCTGTGATGTGGCACCGCCGGAGAGAGACGCTGCGATCAAATCCAGGGCAAGAGAAAGGCCGGACCCCTTCCAGTATCCGATCGGAAGGCACTGATGAGTCTCCAGAATCTCCGCCGCATCTTTCGTCGGCTTCTGTTCTTTATTAAAGCCGCCGTCGACCGGGAGCATCTTCCCGGCCCGCTTATAGCTTTCCAGCTTCCCGTAGGAGAACATCGACATGGCAACGTCCACGAGGACCGGCGTGTCGCCGTGCGGGATCGCCAGAACCACCGGATTGTTCCCCAGCCGCGCCTGTCTGCCGCCCCACGGCGGCATATTCGGCACCGTGTTGGTCCAGAACACACCAATACAGTTTTCTGCGACCGCCATAAGCCCGTAATTACCCGGCCGCATCCAGTGATTCGTATTCGCCAGAGCGACCGTTCCGATCGCGTACTGCTTCGCCAGGCGGATCGCTTCCTTCGTGCACTGATATGCGTTCAGATTGCCGGGGCCGCGGTTTCCGTTCCAGCGTTCGAATGCTCCGAACGATTCACTTATTGTCGCCTCATGGTCCAGAATGACCGATCCGTTGTCCACACTCCGTATGAATTTCGGGAACCGGTTCAGGCCATGGGTATATACTCCGTCCAGGCTTGCATCTGCAAAGAGTTTTGCGCTGATCGCAGCCTTTTTCTCCGGCAGGCCTCTTTTTTTGAGTACCCGCAGGAATTCAGAATACATAGTTTCATATGGCACTCGCATCCACTGCACCTCCTCAGCCTTTGACCGCGCCGACCATGACACCTTTTACAAAGTACTTCTGAATAAATGGATACACCGCCAGGATCGGGACTGTCGCTACCACGATCGTCGCATACTGAATCGTTTCGGAGATCAGATACGCGTCTGTATCCGAACCGGCGGTCATGCTGGATGTGTCATTCTGAATCAGAACTTCGCGCAGAACCAGCTGCAGAGGCTCTTTTGCCTTGTCATGGATAAACAGCATGGCATTAAACCACGCGTTCCAGTTATACACCGCATAAAAGAGGACCAGAACAGCGACCGTCGCCTTGACAAGCGGCACCATGATCTTCCACAGGACGGTCCAGTCATTCGCGCCGTCGAGCTTGGCTGACTCCACCAGTTCAGCAGGAACCCCCGCCATGGCTGTGCGCATAATGATCAGATTATAGGTATCGACAGCCGTTGGTATGATCAGGGACAACAGGCTCCCGTTTAGTCCGATCCCCTTGACGACCAGGAAGAACGGAATCATACCGCCGTTGAAATACATGCTGAATACGATGAGGACTGTAATCAGATGATTCCACATCACATTCTTACGGGACAGGACATACCCGGCGATTGCCGTCAGACAGATACTCAGAGTTGTTCCGAGCACAACAACGAAGATGGTCACAGCATATCCCGTCAGAATATTCCGGTTCCGGAATACTGCTTTGTAGGACTCCAGGGAGAAGCCCTCCGGCCAGAGAAGCAGGCCTTCGTGTGCGGCGTACAGGGCAGGCTTGGAAAAGGAAGCCCAGAGCACATGCAGCAGGGGAACCAGAACGATCAGCATCAGGATCAGAATTATGATCACATCCGCGACATCAAAGATGCGGCTTCCGAGGCTCTCCCGGATTCCACTTCTTCTCCGGGTGTTTCGGGGTGCTCTTGCACCCGCTGTACCATTTGCCATACATTCACCTCTTTCTTACCACAGTCCGGAGCCATTCAGCTTGTTTGAAATCTTGTTGGTGAGCAGAACCAGCCCGAAACTCACGAGGCAGTTGAACAGACCGACAGCCGTTGAATAACTGTACTGGGCCTGCACGATGCCCTGGCGGTACACATATGTATTGATGACATCCGCCACATTGAGCGTTGCATCATTATACAGAAGCATGACTCTCTCATATCCGACATTGAAGATCTTGCCCATCTTCAGAATGAACATGATGATGATGGTAGGAGCAATGCCCGGCAGCGTCACATGAATTGTCTGCTGCCATCTCCCGGCTCCGTCCACCCGCGCTGCTTCGTAGAGCTGCTGGTCGATCCCGGTCAGGGCGGACAGATAGATGATCGAGTTCCATCCCAGCGTCTGCCACAATTCCGTCAGCACATAGATCGGCAGGAAATAGGCCGGATTGTTGAGCATCGCCTTTTCCTCGACACCAAATAAAGTGTGAAGAATCTGCGTTATAGCACCATTGGAGCCGGTCAGCACGATAACCATACTGCACACAACGACCGTGGAGATGAAATGCGGAATATAGGTCACCGTCTGTGCCATCTTGGAGAATTTGGCGCTCCTGAGCTCATTGAGCAGCAGAGCCAGGATTATCGGACACGGAAACGTCAGCAGTGAACAGAGGCTGATTTTAATCGTATTCCGCAGAAGGCGGAGGAAATAGTAATTGGTGAAAAAGTTAATGAAATGCTTGAGGCCGACGAACCGGCTCCCGAGGATTCCTCTCGCCGGCTTATAGTCCAGGAACGCGATGGACAGCCCGAACATAGGTCCGAACTTGAAAATCGCATAATAGATCAGGATCGGCAGAATCATCAGATACAGCATCCAGTTCTTGTGCCAGTCCTTTGCACATCTCTGCCGGAAGGTGAGCTTTTGCGCCGTCCCCCCTCCTGAGCCTGTTTTCACGCGTTTTTCTTTCATAATTTCCTCTCTTTCCGGTCTTCACGCGGACCAGATGTCTCTTTTATTATGTTTCTGCGTCACGCTCGTTCTCATCCCGATGCAGATTCCGGTACTGGGACGGCGTGACCCCCTCATACTGCTTAAAGACCCGAAGGAATGTTCTCTTGCTGGCAAAGCCGCAGGTGACACTCACTTCTTCAACCGTCTTTCCTTTCAGCAATTCTTCCTTGGCTTTTGATAGTCTTAGCGTCGTGATGTAGTGAGATGGCGTATCGCCTTCTGTCTGTTTGAAATACCGGGATAAAACCGCCGGCGTCATTAAGAACTGCTCCGCCACCATGGCCGCATTCATCTCCGGATTCATATAATTTTCCCCGATCCATCCGGTGATCGCCTGACTGAGTCCGGCTTTGCCCGCATGCCTGTCCTGCTCGGCCATTTCTGCAATTTTCTGACAGACAACCCGCGCCGCATCCTGCAGCATCTCACTGACAGATTCCCTGTCGGATCCGCCTGCATGGATCGCCTTCATCAGTGCATCGCACCGGTCTGTGACAAGCGGATCTCCTGTCACCCTTTTCCCCGCCCGCACGATGTCGGCGGCGATCCTGGAAACCAGATACGAAAATGCCTCCGCCGGAAGCTGCTCGGATGCATTGCGCGCCAGGATCTGCTGAATCTGATCCTGTGCCCCCGCATCATCGCCGTGCTGAATACAGTACATCAGCCGGTTTTCCATCTCCACCGGATACTGTGGAAGGTGATCTTCCGGAATCCGGTTCAAATCCCTGTAACATATGACATTTCCCTCACCAGCCTTGCGGTGCGCAAACACCGCCTCCGTCTCGCCGAAAGCCTGATGTATGCCGTCAATGCCATGATGTTGATTGCTGATCGCACTCTCGTATCCGATATGAAACTGATCCGTGACGAATGTCTTCGTTTTCCTCTCCGCCTTGAAAATCTTGCCAGTCAGATCTTTCTTTTCAGCAGGCGCTGTTCTTTCCCATACTGCGTATATGATCTCTTCACTCCCTTCCTCCAGGCACACGCAGGAAAGCCCCAGATCCGTCAGATTTTCCTCCGTCACATTCTTCAGGATAAAATCCTTCAACTCTGCCCGAACCGATGCCATCTCATCCTTTTCGATCCGGTAACGGAGTATCCCGCACGGCTGGTCATCCGCTATTGTCACGCCTACTTCGCGGAATGTATCGCGGTCGAACTGGCGGGTCACGTCACGCTGATGCAGGATCTGGTTGTACACGCCCCGGCGGATGGAGATTCTCTGATGCTGCAGCAGATCATTATTTTCAAGATTCTTCCCGACAAGCTGCCGGATGTGGCTGTCAATGTACTCATACGCATCTGGCGGAAGAGAATCCGCAACTGCATCGCCCTTCCGGTCACTTCCGGCAAAAGCCCCGATCGTTCTGGATATCTCTCTGTACCGTTTCCGATATTCTGCAAAGAGAACAACGGTGAAAAGCACTACATAGACTATGATGAGAAGCAGTACCAGTCGGACAGCAAATCGGATCTGCTGCAGATAATTGACATTCTGTGTCAGCACGCAGAAATCCCAGTTCTCATAGTCGGATGAAATCGAAGTCACGACTTTTCCGGCGGCAGTGAAGCGGCTTTTCCGATTCTCCTGTGCGCTGCCAAGCAAAGCAGACAATATGGCGGCCTTTCCGTCTTCGGTCAGGTCTGTATTGCCGACCATCACCTTATTGTTGCGGTCCGCAATACAAAAATCGCTTTCCTGCAGCCATTCTGACGCCTTCACAAGCTGATCCAGATCAAAGATCATGATTGCATTGCATCCGGTAAGGTTTTTCCGCATCACATTGATCGGCCTTACAAAAATCAGATGTCCGCTCGGATGGCTGTCATCTCCCGGAACGGCGAAGATTCTTGTCGTCTGATACGTTCCGCTTGCTGCCTCCTGGAATATATCCTGCGGTATACCGGTATCTGCCACCTCATGCTCATAAAAATTTCCGGCATCTCCGTAATATCTGTCCGATACCAGCAGACCACTTCCCGGGAAATACAGGTAGATAGGGCTCCCGGTCTGACCCTCCATGCGATTGACAGAACCGGTGAGCTGATATAAGTCCCATCTTGGTCCTCTGACAGCGGCGTTTTCTCCCGCCGTCTTAAGAACAAAGCTGTCATTGCCGGCTTCCGCCGTGAACTGCCGCAATTGAGACAGAAGATTGTCAATCCGGATCCGGGTGATATCCAGCTGAATATTTCCGGTATACTCCAGATTTTCACGCAGATTCCTGACCATATGGCCGGTGCTGACAAGCAGAGTCATCATGGCTGCCAGGGCCATGATGATATACGGAAGGCTCAGTTTGCGCAGAAGACTGCGGTTGATTTTGCCCTTTCCAGCTTTGAACATTTTGTATTCCCCCCGGAACAACACGATAAGATATAAACTATATTATACCATTCCAGGGCCTGTCCCATGCTCTATATCGTGAGCGGGTGCTTGCAGTGTTCCTGCAGCTTCTCCATAAAAAGTTCATCATCCACAGGAACATTCGTCCAGTCCCCGCCCGTCCAGGATGACAGGTGGATCGCGTTGGATATTTCCAGCCCGTTGAGACCTTCTGCCCCGGGGGCTATCGGTTTTGCCCCGTCAAGAATGCAGTCAGCAAAATTACTCAGAATACCGGCATGAGATGTATACTTCCCCTTGACAGGTACTTCACAGTTCCAGACTTCCGGCTTGCCGAGCCCCTTCTTCCAGGTCCGGTTGAATTCAGGCTCCGGAATCCGCAGCCGTTTGAAGACAATGGAATTGTTTTCGACCACGATCTGCCCCCTCTCGCCGTCAATCTCGAGCCGGTTGGTTCCCGGTGCATCGCCGACCGTGGTGATATAGGCTCCTGTTGCACCATTCGGATACTCCACAACCGCATACAGATCATCCTCGACTTCGATCTTCCGGTGCTTTCCGTAGTAGACCTGCGACCGGACACGGCAGGGCATGCCGCAGATCCACTGCCACAGATCCAGATTGTGCGGATTCTGATTCAGCAGGACGCCGCCGCCTTCGCCGTCCCATGTCGCTCTCCAGCCTCCCTGATCATAGTAGCTCTGGGAGCGGTACCAGTCCGTGATGATCCAGATAACTCTTTTCATCTCCCCCAGTTCACCGCTCTGAAGCAGATCCTTTACTTTCTGATAAAGCGGATTGGTGCGCTGATTAAAATCCATGCAGAATACAACATCCGGATGCGCAGCTGCCGTCTCGTTCATCCGCTTCACCTGCCTGGTGTACACACCGGCAGGCTTTTCCACCAGGACGTGCACGCCGGCGCGGATCGCCTCCTCTGCCAGCGACGGGTGCAGATAGTGCGGAACAGCGATAACCACGCCGTCCACCTCGCCGCTGTGGATCAGCGCCTGCGCCGAATCAAAGATCTTCACGGATTCTCCGAGCATGTCTCTGGCGGCTTTCCTTCTCTCTGGGTCTGTATCTGCCACAGCGGTAATCGTAAGTCTGCTGACCTTCCCGCTGATGATCTCCTTTGCGTGCTGCGCTCCGATATGTCCGAAGCCAATGATGCCAAATCGTACGCTCTTCATGCCTGCTCCTTTCCTGCTTCGCGTTCCAGTTTCTTAAGCAGTTTCAGTGCCTTCGGCGCATCGGATGCAATATCGTCTGTCTTTCCCTCGATGCTCATGCGGCCTTCGTATCCGGTCTCCTTTAACTCGGCGAAGAGTTTTTCATACAGTTCACCGCTTTCATCCAGCGGATATCTCCGTCCGTCTGAGGCGGCGATGTGCACGTGCTTCAGCGGTTTCACGACACGGATATAATCCAGGCTGTCGGCATTCTTCATGACATGAAAGTAATCGCAGAGCAGGGAAACATTGTCCATTCCGGCATCCCGGGCAAGAATGGCGCCTTCTTCGAGCGTGTTGATCAGATTAGTCTCCGCCCTGGAAAGCGGCTCGATGACAATTTCAACACCGTGCTGCGCGGCGATTTTTCCTGTCAGGCGAACTGCATGCAGCAGTCTGTCATAGCACATTCCAAAATCTGCGCCATCCGGGCAGGTTCTCGCTTTCCCGCTGCCGAACACCGCAATCTTTCCTCCGAAACCTTCAATCATCGAGAATATTTTTTCATCAAGCTGCTGAAGATCCTTGTCGGAAAAGCTCCCATCCACAATATTGATGGTTTTCGGAAAAAGGACATTCCAGCTCTCCGCCCGCAGATCAAGATCGGAGAGCAGCGCCTGTCCATCCCGTATTTCCTTTTCTGTGAGCTGCATGGTCTTTGACGCATTCAGCTCAATGTAGTCATATCCCGTCTCTTTCAGAAGTCTGGCGTTATCCAGACTTGTACAGATTCCGTATCGCATTATGCATTCTCCCGTCAGACCAGCTCGTACCGGTCCTCGTACAATTCAAGTGTCTTCCCATCTGGCAGCGCGACAGCTGCCTGTCCGGCTGATATGCCGCGGACATATGCTCCCGACCCGGCAGGCTGCAGAATCGTGACACATGTAAGCGGTGCCCGGCCGATATGCTGGAATATCAGCTGCGGGATCGGCTTTTTCCACATATATCCGCCCGAATACCAGCCTCCGATCGGATCCACACTCCCGCAGAGAATGTCGGATGAAAACCGGCTGTCAGAGGACATGCTCACATCGTACGGATTTCCCGCCTTTGAAATATAGGAGAATCTTCCTTCTCCATGATCCGTCAGACTGCCGAAATAAAAATTGTAGTACAGCCGAATGTCATGATCCTTCTGGCAGATTCCCGTGAGCCTGTCCCAGATAATAAATATGTCGCCCGGGAAGCGGAAAACTCTGCGCCTGTGGAACATCGGATCATCCATATATGCATAGCCGTTGTGGGAGATATCGATCAGCTGAACTTCCGGGTTGTCGGTAAATTCATGAAGATATGTACGCACCCCCCGCACTCTGTATATACCAGGCTCCGATCCCATCTCGTGGTCATCGATATACAGCGTGTTGTGAGCCTTCGCCGACAGAAAGTAGTGCCTCCAGTCCTTCCAGCAGGACGAGTTATATACATAGCGTCCGCTGTCCGTCAGAATATTTTCTCCGCGAATACTGATTTCAACATGTCCGGTGTCATTATGGGAATGAGTGCTCACCTCCCCGCGTTCAAGCTGAATCCCGTGCACATGAAAGCAGGTATCCTTGTCACTCCATCCTGTTCGCATGATATAGATTCCGGCTCCCGGATATGCATAATCGGTTTTCTCCGGTGCTTTTCCTTCCTTTCGGCATGCAGCCATATACAGGAATTCCGGATCTCCGGTCGTTTCATACATCTTCCGGAAGAATGCTCTGAGCTCGTTGAGATCCAGAGGATCAAATGTCAGATTCATTCCTTCATACAAGGATGTGTCGGTCCTCCGGGTCTTCAGATCTTCGCAGTCTGCATCGCCGATCATCGGCGTGGTCAGATCCGGTTTCACGATACTCACCAGGAATTGTGCCGCCTTTTTCAATGTCGGCAGCATGTATGGCGGCACTGTGAACCCGTTGGCCTTCAGAAGGAGATAGCACTGAAAGTAGGCATTGGTTGCGCACAGATGATAGACCGGTGTGCGCTCCATATGGATCCCGTCGTTATCCCATGAGTACTTTACTTCCTGCACGACTCTCCGGTAACCGGTGGCAAACCAGTCCGAGCGGATTTCCGGAAAGAGAATGCCGCATTCCAGGAGGCCTGCGGATTCCATCGTCAGCCAGTTGCTGGAATGGGAATGATTGCTGTATTGTTTCACCAGGAAGTCTCCGTGATCACAGATTCTTGAAAGAATCATGTACCACGCATCGGCATCAAGGCGCGGACTGGACCGAAAGATTTCCAATGCCGGAAGCCAGGAAGTGAACATTCTCATCCCCGCTTCAAGCGTTCTCCAGGAATGCCCGGGAAATGGATAGTTTTTATCAATTTCTCTATAGGTATCTGTCATGAACGGAGTGACCGGGCAGCTCTCTGCCCAGCTCTTCATCTCCGCCAGGAATTCTTCTGTATACTTTTCGTCACCTGTCTGTGCATACGCTCGTGCAAGTGCCTGCCAGTAGATGTGTCTGTACAGAGACCAGGTCCACTCTTTATCTCTGGATGTATCCGCCGTCGGATTGAAATCCCAGTCTATGTCCCCCTCAAAATGATGCCCGTAGATTGTGTGGTCCAGCACTTCCTGAGCATCCCGCAGGATCCCCGGATCCTGCAGTTTCTTTGCCTCTTCGGCTGTAAACAGATACTGCGGCGATTTCCTTGTCCGGAAATGCTCTGCCACAGCTTCCATCGCCTTGGAATAGTCTCCTGCCGTAAAAGCTTTCCCGGCTTCTTCCATGCCGGGGACCGTAAATATGAGTCTGTTCAGTAATTTCCCGTACGGTTCCATTCAGCCTGTCTCCCAACCTGTCCGGAGACCGGACAGGGTTCTGTCTGGTCTCCGGAATATGGTCTTGCCTTCAGTTCTGCATATATTTGTCATATGCTTTCTGCATCATCTGGATTGCCTTCTCAATGCCGAAGTCTTTCAGCTGCTGCTGATAGCTGTCCCACTCATCCAGCGACGTATTGCCAGAGATAAACTGCGCCTCCATCTCGCTCACCAGTGTATTCACCTGTCCCATGATCTGCGCATATTCTTCCTGATCCTCCGCTGCGACGGATGTGGGCGGGAAGAAATGCTTGCCCATATCAGTCTTCATCGAAGTCTTCAGCGCTTTTTTCTGATTATCCTGCGCGTAATACTGCTCGATATAGCCTTCTTCCTGAACGCAGGTGCCGGATGTCGATGCCCTGCTGTAGCCGGCCAGAATGACCGAAACAGACTTTCCATCCGGATTGTTGAGTACAAAGTCGGTATATGTCGGCTTGCCGTCAACCATCTCGTAAGTCTTGCCCTCAATGCCGTAGTTATTGATCAGATCGCCTTCATCGGAGAACATCCAGTCCAGGAGCCACGCGGCCGCCTCTCTGTTCTTGCAGGACGTGGAGATGGCAGCAGACGTTCCGGACTGATCGTATATGTCATTCATCTTGGAGAATTTGGCGTTCGTCCCCTTTGTCTTTGTCACAGGAACCGCGCACTGAATGTTATCGGATGTGAAGCTTGGATCCTGCTCCTTCATGATCTTGCTGTAATCGCCCATGCCCTGTCCGAACGGAGCGTAAACGACGGCTGATTTTCCGGTTGTGAAGTATGTCTGATTGGATTTTTTATCGGCAACAAGATAGTCATTGTCGATCAGTCCCTCCGAATACATCTTGTTCATCCATGTGATGAAGTCTTTCCGGCTGTCTTCGATCAGGCCGTTTTTCACGACACCATCGTCAACATAGAAGTACCCCCAGTTGTCAAATCCCGGCGACCAGACATCCTTCATCCACTCTTTTCTCGTTGTGAACGGGACATCAAAGCCTGCATCCTTGTAGGCCTTCAGAACCGTCTCCCACTCGTCTGGTGTCTCGGGAGCCTCGAGCCCCAGTTCCTTGAGAACATCCGCTCTGTAGATAAATCCGGAACTGAACTGCGTTTCATTCGGCGTCTTGGTACCGCGCAGGAATGGGAAGCAGTAATGTTCGCCATTTGAAGACTTGATCATCTTGTCTATATTCGGATTATCCGCCAGGAGTTTGGAGAGGTTCGGTGTTCCGCCTTTTTTCATGATATCGTCAAGGCTGATAATAACGCCGTCATCAATGGCCGCGCCGGCGCCACCTGCATATTTCGTCCATGTGTACTCAATAATATCCGGGTAATCGCCCGACGCCGTCATCACAGCAAAGTCCTCATCTTCATGGCCCTGAGTCGGATGCTGGAACTCGATGTGAATCCCTGTCTTCTCTTCTACATACTGTGCCCACGGCGTGTCTCCCAGGTTCTGATACTCTGCCGAGACATTGCCATTGAGCTTGGTCCACCACGTAAGAGTCGTACCGGCATATGGCTTGCTGTTTGCTTCCGCTGTGGTTTGCGCCGCGCTCTGTGTCGTACTCCCTGCCGTCGTTGCCGCTTTTGATGCCGCAGCACTCGTCGTACCGGCAGTGCTTCCGCCTCCGCATCCTGCCAGCAGTGCGCCTGAGCAGGCTGCGGCCAGCGCGGCCGAAGCTGCCCTCTTCAGCGTTCTCTTACATCTTTTCATACATTCTTTCCTCCTCATTTTTAATTCCGCCAGCTGTCCGTCACGTCCGAAGGCATCAGCTGATTGTCGTAACAGATTTGAAATATCTCCTTAAAGTTCCTGACTTCATGAAAAGTGTCCCCGTCTTCCGATACAACCTCCACTTGTCCTGACGGGATATCCGTCACCGCAAGACGCGCCAGTGCCTCGACCGCCTGAAGATGCGGAATCGCACACTGAACCGTGCAGACCGGCCGGCTCTGATCTCTCACCGCCTGGATCGCGTCATAAAATTTCTGGAGTCTGGCCCCTTTGTCGATCGTGCCATAGTTTATAATGCTTCCATCTTTTTTCTGGAAGACGTATTCGTTTATCGGTCCGTTGCCGAAATCATGCCCGAAATAGACCGTTCCTTCCGCAAAGGAATACTGTGCCTCCGGTCCGATCTTCTTTTCCCGGCATGGATGACCGGTATAGTAAAAAAGTGGAATACCGGTATTCGTGACCGCCTTCACCGCAGCAATGTCAAAATTGTCCACGCACGGATTTCCGCGATACACTTCTCCCGTGACACTGCGCAGCGACGCGGCGCTGTCAGGCTGATCGCCCAGCAGAAATGTCATGATCTGGAACTGATGGGCGCACGCATTGTTAAACGGACTGTCATTGACCGCACAGCCATGGACCGAGATCTTTCCGGCCCAGCCGTTCCGGTGATAGTATGCTTCTCCTCTCCGGCATGCGTGCAGACATTTCATGAGGAGCGGCTTTCCGAAGCGGCCTGCAAGAATATCCTTTTTCAGTGCCTGTACATCGCGGCTGTAGTCCAGCTGATATCCGACCGAGATGAATTTTCCGAACTGTTTTTCTTCTTCCTGCAGTCTTTCAGCCCCGCTAACCGATGTACAGACTGGTTTTTCGGTGAGCACATTCGAGCCGTGCCGGATGCAGTACTGGATCTGCTCATAGTGCAGATGAATTGGCGTCGAGATAATCGCGAGGTCAGCCTGATGCTCTGCATAAAAAGCTTCGACAGACCTGTACACCGGAATTGACTGTTCCCGGATAATCGGATACAGCTCTTCAATCCCGTCTTTTACTTCGACGATCCCGGCAATGCAAACTCCTTCCGGGCGCACGTCACTGATCTCATGAATGTAGTTGGCGCCATACCCGCACACGCCGACCAGCAGGACCTGAATACTGCGCATTTAGAAATTCCTCCCCCCAATGCCGGATTCATTTCCATGAACGATTTCTGCAATTGATCATCACGAATTGGATAATGAGAAAATACACCAGAATTTTTCGGCCGGCAATTGACAAGAATTGTCACCGGTGTCAATCGTTTCCAGCCAAATTTATTGCTGCAGCCCTCCGAAGATGGCCTCTTCTCTTTAAAAAAGCTCACCTTTTGAGCCGTAATCGCCGGTAAATATTGTCACGCCCGGCAAGAAAAAAACCGCCCGGTTTCCCGGACGGTTTGATTCAGATTCAATAACTGGCAGATCAGAGTTCTTCCGCCGTCTTCACGACGTTTTCGACGGTGAAGCCGAAGTGCTCGAAAAGCTTATTCTGCGGCGCCGACATGCCGAAGGTCTTCATGCCGATCACAGCGCCGTCAAGGCCTGTGTAGCGCTCCCAGCCAAAGCAGGTGGCCGCCTCGATGGCGACTCTTCTGCGGACGGCCTTCGGGAGAACAGACTCCCGGTACTCTTCGGACTGCTCATCAAATACTTCCGTGCAGGGCATGGAAACCACGCGGGTCTTGCGGCCGTCTGCCGTGAGTTTTTCCTGTGCCTGAAGCGCGAGGCCGACTTCCGATCCCGTGGCAATCAGGATGATCTCCGGCGTACCCTCGCAGTCTTTCAGGATATATCCGCCCCTCATGGCGCCGGCAGCGACTCCTTCCTGAGAGAGCGCCTGCCGCGTCAGCACGAGAGCTGTCGGCGTGTGCTTCGAGGAGAGTGCCATATACCAGGCCGCCTCGGTCTCAATGCGGGAGCACGGGCGGTACACATGGAAATTCGGAATCGAGCGCAGCATGGCAAGCTGTTCAACCGGCTCGTGCGTCGGTCCGTCTTCTCCCACGCCGATGGAGTCATGCGTCAGCACGTAGATCTGTGGGATGCGCATCAGGGCGGCGAGCCGCATCATCGGCTTCATGTAGTCACAGAACACGAAGAAAGTTCCGATATACGTGTGAAGACCGCCGTGCAGCAGCATGCCATTGGCAATGGCCCCCATTGCCATCTCGCGCACGCCGAAGTGCAGATTCCTGCCCGCAGGATCGGCGGCGGAGAAGAATGGCTCTCCCTTCATGTCCGTCTTGGTCGATGGCGCCAGATCTGCGGACCCGCCGAACAGATTGGGTATCTTGTCCTTCATGTACTGAATGATGGCGCCGGAAGACGCGCGGCTTGCCTCTGCCTTTTCAGCCGGCGCAAAGAAGCCTGCGTCATTTTTAAGCGCAGCAACAACATCGTCCGAATGGAACGCATCCCACTTCGCGGCCAGGTCCGGGAAGGCTGCCCGGTACGCCGCAAACATCTGCTTCCACTGCTCCTCATCCGCTCTCTTTGCGTCCGCGATGGCCTTGCAGTGATCATATACTTCCTGCGGCACATAAAACGGCTCTTTGCTGGGCCACTGCAGGAAGTCCTTCATCGCAAGGATGTTGTCCTCGCCGAGCGGCGCGCCGTGGGCCGCTGCTGTGCCCTGCTTTGCCGGGCACCCGTAACCGATCTGTGTGTGGATGATCAGGAAGTACGGCGCGCTGTCATCTTTTGCAGCCGCCTCAAGAGCCCGTCCTATCGCCTCCAGATCATTGCCGTCCTCAACGGTGAGTGTCTTGAAGCCGAATGCCTGTACCCGCTTTTCCACATCTTCGGTGAAGGCCAGATCGGTTCCGCCCTCGATGGAGATGTGGTTGCGGTCATACAGAACGGTGAGTTTACTCAGGTTCCACGTTCCGGCAAGGGAGAGCGCCTCCGAAGAGATGCCTTCCATCAGATCACCGTCGCCGCATTCCACATACGTCCTGTGGTCCACGACCGGATAACCCGGGCGGTTGAAGATCGCCGCAAGGTGTTTCTCAGCGGCCGCCATGCCGACTGCCATTCCGATGCCGGCTCCCAGCGGACCCGTTGTGGCCTCCACGCCGGCTGTATGGCCGTACTCCGGATGGCCGGGTGTTTTGCTCCCGAACTGCCTGAACTGCATCAGGTCACCACGGGTGAGTCCGTAGCCGAAAAGGTGCAGCAGAGAGTACAACAACATCGATCCGTGGCCGCCGGAAAGAATGAAACGATCCCGGTTGTCCCAGCCCGGGTCCTGACTGTTAAAACGCATGTGGTGCGCCCACAGTTCATAGCAGGCCGGAGCCATGCCAAGCGGAAGCCCAGGATGGCCTGACTTTGCCTTTTCAATTGCGTCCGCAGAAAGAACGCGGATCGCATTCACCGACAGCTCGTCACTCTTGTTGTTCATCTTTTCCTCTCATTTCAGTTGATTTTCAACAGCTTCCCGCACCATGCGGCCCTGCCGGCACCACTTGAAGCGGATCTCCAGCGGAACGCGGCCGTTCATGGCCAGCGACTCCTCCACCCGCTCAACCAGCGCTTTGAAAGAGACCTTGTCAATCCCCGGCAGAATCACCAGGAAATTCCCGCCGTCCACCCGGTAGATGGATTCCGTCGGGAAGTACATCCGGAGGAATTCGGCGCAGTGCATAATACAGGCGTCTCCGGCCTTAAGACCTTTTTCCCGGTTGATCTTCCCCAGGCCATCGATATCGCCCTGAACCACGCCGGCGCATTCATTGCTTTTCTCCAGCTTGTCCAGGATCTCCGGCAGGGACTGCCGGTTCTTAAGAGACGTCAGCGGATCATGCCGCGACATGAAGAACAGCCGCTGCCGCATATTCTCCGTCTTGACAGCCGCAGCGACCGTCGCCCCGATCAGGCGCAGAAGGTTCTTTGCGCGGCTCGCTCTTGCGGCATCGAAGTTGACGGCTGCCAGGAAACCCATCAGGCGGCTGCTGTCGTACAGGGGCACGGCGATATAGCTGTGCACATTCAGGCTGCTCAGAATTCGTCTCTCCTGCGGGTGCAGCGAGACATTCTCGCTCAGACTCCTGACCATGATGAGGCCGTCCTTCGTGACCGGTCCGACCATACCGACAAAGGACTGCATGGGCAGCTTTTCGCAGATGCCCAGCGGCTTTACATCCCCTTTTGCCTTTTCAAACGAAATCCACACGGTCTGGGAATCCGTCTCAATGAGCAGGCACCGGTCCGCCTCCAGCCTTCCGATCAGAATAGAGAACACAGCCTCCAGCGCCTCGCGGATGTGAAGACTGCCGTTCATCAGGTTTGAGCAGGTCAGGCTCAGGTTCACTGTGCTGAGGCTGTCGTCATCATCCTCCTCGCCGGATCCTGTCTTTCCGCCGTCGTCCGTCATCCGGAAGATGACCAGGCAGCGCCCTGACTCGTCCGCCTGCTGAAGCCGCACCTCAAACCACTGCCCGTCGTCTCCGTAGCGGATCACGCGGTGCAGCTGTGTTCCCAGAAAAGCCGCATCGTAAAAATCTTTCTGCCAGTCCGTCTGCATGGACCGCATCAGCGGCTGCATCGATCCTCCCGCCGGGATCACCGCGAATCCGAACACCTCCATCATGCTGCGGCACTCCGGGCTGATGTAATCCACGATCAGATCCGAAGCCAGGCCGGCCTTTCCCGGTATGACCTTCAGCAGCATATAGGCGGTGTTCTTCAGCTTGTCCGGCGTCATTTCATCTGATATCGGCCACATAGAAAGTCGCCTCCGTTTCTAATATCCGATGAATCCGATAGCTGAGCCGCTCGCTCGTCTCAGGCAAGCATCTCGTCGATCCGGGATCTCGGCACCAGTCCTACAGACTGCTTTGCCGGCGCGCCGTTTTTAAACACAATGAGCGTCGGAATCGAAGAAACCCCGTACTGTTCCGCCAGATTCGGATTTTCATCCACATCAACCTTGACAACCTTGATATCACTTCTCTCTTCGGCAAGAGCCGCCACGGTCGGCGCCAGCATCTTGCACGGTCCGCACCATGTCGCCCAGAAGTCCACCAGTACCGGCTTGTCAGCCTCCAGGACTTCTTTCTTGAAGTTCTCTTCTGTTCCGATGATTTCTGCCATGTCGCTCTCCTTTGGTATGCTGAATGCAATAAAGCGGTTTATTCGTATTTATATTTAGAATATCGAAAACACTCCGAAAATTCAACCGTCATACCGCCTCAACTGTCCTGCGGCGTCTGCCCGGCCAGCACCTCTCCGATCATGTTCTTCGCCTCGGATACGCTGTCCCAATTCGGCTGCATCACATAGTTCGGGGTCGGCAGCGAATAGGAAGGCTGCTCGTCATTGTACCCGCTGACCGCGAATCTCGTGACGTGCCAGCCGGCGCCGGAATTCAGCTGCTGTCTGACGAATGTGCTCAGATCGTCTGAAGACATATTCGTCCGGAACATTCCCGAGAGGGAGTCCAGAATCGAGCTGTAATGCGTCAGAATCGTTGTGCCGCTCGTGAGCTTCCTGATAACCGCCTCTATAACGAGCATCTGGTTTCGCCCACGCTCATTGTCGCCGGCCGCCAGCGCGTGCCGCTCCCTGGCGAATGCCAGAACCTGCGCGCCGCTGAAGTGATTCATGCCCTGCACGACATGCGTCGCGCCGCCGTCCGTATCCGTCGTGAACGCATACGGCGAGTCGACATCCACGCCTCCCACCGCATCAATAAGCGTCTCAAATCCGGTGAAGTTGATCTGCGCGTAGTACGGGATCGATATTCCGTACAGATCGGCAAGTCCCTGCATCGAGTTGCCCACGCCGTTCAGCCCCAGATGCGTCAGCTTGTCGAGCGCACCGCCGCCCGCCGGGTTCGGGATGTAGTAGTCTCTCGGCGTATTCACCAGCAGGACCTCGTGTGTGTCCGGGTTCACAACCGCCAGAATGTTTACATCCGACCGGCTCGATTCCGGAAGCCCCGCGTCCCGCGTATCCGAGCCGCTCAGATACATGACAAATGCCCCCTCCGCCGCATCCGGTTCCGGCTCCGGGACTTCCGTGATGGCCACGCTGGCGTCTGTGTCGTCTTCCGGATCGATCGTGTACTCCCGCAGGAGCCGCATTCTGGAAGAATAGTCCGCGTAGCCGTCCACATCCTCCAGGAGAGAGAGATAGGATTCCTTCACCACGATAGAGCGCACATCCCCGTTGTACAGAAGATCCGCCAGATCTGTCATGGCGTCCGTCTCCGTGAGCTGCGCTTCACTTCCGGCCTCAGCCTCCAGCTGTGTGACGGCCGCATCCGCCGCACCCCGTCCGAGCTGCGTCAGGACCCCCACCGGATCCGAAACGATGTCCGTGACTGCCGCGGCAGTATCATCACTTCTCACATAGACGCCGACCTTCGTGCCGGCTGCTTCCGTCTGTACATTCGTCGTCGTGTCCAGCGTGCTTGTGAGCCTGCCCGCCACGTCGGCTGCATACAGCGAGCCGCCGGAAAGCGCCGCGCACAGCACACATGCCAGGATCCGGCGCAGCTGTCTTATATGATTTCTGTGCCGGCCTTTTTTAAAAAGAAGAAAGGCGCACAGAACGAGGAGAACCGCCGCGGCCGCGCCGATTGCGATCAGCATCTTCTGCGGCAGCATATTAAGCCGGATGAGCCGGTACGCGGCGTAACCGATGGCCGCGAGTGTCAAAAGAAATACGACTGCCGCGATGCGGCGCCAGATTTTGTTGCGTATCATATTTTCTTTCCCCTGTTTTATTTTGCTTCGTTTAGTGTAACCCCCGCCGGGATGTTTTTCAATATTCCAACCGGCGAAGTACTGCCGCGTCAAAATCCGTCAGCTCCGCCATCCGGAAGAATGCCACCATGCGGTCGATCCCCGCCTCCGATGCGGCGCCTCCCGGCAGCGCGGTGAGAATCAGCAGCATACGGATCAGCATGATCATCGCCGCTTCTGTCTGCAGAGGCGAAAGCCCCCGGCTGCCATACGGAAACAGGCGCAGAAAGAGGTCATTTGCCATGACGCGGCCGAGAAACGCGCCTTCTGCCCGACTGAGCACCCGGAAATCATCTTCCGGCCGGCAGGCAGCTGCCGCCGGCGACAGATCCGGTCTGTCTGCCGCGAAATTCTTCAGCATCGCCACCATAAGCGGCGATGGCATGGAAAGAGCGGCACGGACCATGCGCTCACCTTCCCGGTCTGTATCAAAGGCAATCTCCAGAAACGACTTCAGTCTCCGCGCCCGCTCGGCCAGAGGAAGCGTCTCATCGCCCATGATCCGCACGCACATCCGGTGGACCTGCAGCTCGTGGAGCAGATCCGGATTTTCTTCCTTCTTCGGGAGATCCGCCAGTTGAAAAGCCACCCGGCGGGAAGTCAGTCTTACCGGGTTTGCTTCCGGGAAATCCCGCAGCAGCTCAAGCGTCGCCTCGCACGCGTTACTCATGCTCATCTCGGGGACCGGCAGAGTGCTCCCGCACGCTCTCTGGCGATTCAAAAGCTGCGGCCGCCTCGGATACAGACGGCAGACAACAGAGATCGCGCCGCTTCCGCAGGCCGCCTGAAGCCGGCAGAGGCCGTCTTTCCCCAGCAGCCGGCAGTCCCCCTTGAAGTTGGGCGAAAGCATGGCGTAGCTCCCGGGGTCCGCGTCGCGCCCCAGCGTGTGCAGCGCCAGATCAAGATCTGCGCGCACGTCCGGCGGGCATTTCTCCCCCACCATGCGAAAATACTCCTCCTGCGAGATCCGGATCGCAAGCCCCTGACAGCAGGTGTGCCGGCACTTCCCGCACTTGCAGGCAAATGCAGGAAAGTATGCAGGGACTGTGAAATTCTCATCCAGTTGAATCATCTGCCGCTTCCTCCCGCAGGCCGGGTGTACCGGCTGCAACGTTATTTTACACGCTTCCGGCGCCGCGGGAGAGCATTTTCCGAAAAAGATAAACAAAAAAGACATCTGCCTCTGTACTGCAGAGAGCAGATGCCCATATCCTGCGGCGGAATCCGTGGCTTCTCATCCGATCCCAGTGCCGTGACGGAGCGGATCATCGCCCCGAACTCATAGGCTTCCGGATGCATATTCTTGTTCACTCCTCTTTCAGCCTGAAGAAGACGCAGGGCGCGTCCGGTTTCAGGCCGGTATGTTTAAAAAAATCAAAAAGCTCTTCCGGCGGACCGGTCACGGAACCGTCCGGGGCATACACCACGGTGCCCTCAGCGGATACAAAGCGCTGATATTCCAGGCCGTATCTGCTTTTCTTTGAAAACAGAAAAACGGATGTTTCCCCGGCTTCCTTCGCCGCATTCAGTTCCGCCGCCAGATCCGTACTGATGGAAAAGGATGAAACGGCTCTTTGAGGCGGCAGGACACCGAGAACACACGAAAAACTGCCATCTCTGTTTTTCACCGGGAAATAATACGTCTCAATCCCCCAGCCTCCGTTAAGATCCCAACGCGAATCATCCGGAAATACCTCCCGGACCGGGCCGCAGAGCATGTACGGCGACCGGTCGCCCTCCGGGTCATACTCCGCAAATATATGGCTCATCTCCGGCGTCTCATACTTCTCCCGAAGATTCTTCACATCCGGCTCCAGTGCCCTGTTCCGAAAGAAAAGACGGCTGACTGCCACACCGCCTGGAATCAAAAGCAGCAGCGCAGCCACAAGGATGTATAACAGTTTCACAGACCCGAAACGGCAAATGATATTAGTTTTTTCCCTGCATTTTTTCACATTCTAATAACCTCCCCTGATAGCATGATCCACGGTCTTTTACTCTACTATTAAGACGGAATCCGAAGGAGGTTTTGTTGGCAGCTGCTTGATCAGCTTCGTATTTTTTTCATCATATAAGAAATCAGATAAAAAAACGCCACGCCAAATACCGCTGCTAAAATAAAAGAAAGGCTGCGCGAATAAAATAAACCGCCAGTGCGCTGTGCCTGATAAAACCGGACACTTTCTGCCGCAGCCCAGGCAGCAAAGAGTGACAGGCTGTTCCGAAGAGAATGAAGGGCTTTGTTATATTTCCATTGAACCGTTCCAACCGGTTTGCCAAGTACTTTTGCAATCTCGCGATGGCTCATCCCGCACAGAATTTTCATGGCAACAATCTGCTGCTCATCCGGAGGAAGACCTGCGGTTTTTTTCTCATAAGCATCCATTTCTTCCACGGAAATAAAACCGGCCTGCGAGCGGGCATCCGGAATACAGGACAGGATCTCCTCTCCTGTATTCCGCAGTTTATGCCGCCGCAGGCCGTCAATATATATATTTTGTATCATCCGGTACAGCCATATGCTCTGACCGCACGACGGGAACCGTTCCGGCGGAAGCTGCCATAGCTTCAGCAGGGCTTCCTGGCACAAGTCCTGCGCCGTCTCACAGTCCCGGCAGACAGAAAAAGCGCAGCGATAAAGCCTGCTCTCATACGTTTTCAAAAAAGCTTCAAAAACGTCTTCCGATTTTTCAGCCAGTGAAGAGACGGCTCTGTCAAACTCAGAGGGCACATGCTGCATACTTTTCTCCGAAGTTCATATACTCTGCAAAACAGATAGCCCCACACAACGGCCGAAAACTCACGCTTCCCGCAAGAAAGCCTCATACATGGATTTCAGCGTATCAAAGATCGTATACTCCGGCTTCCATCCGAGTCTCTCCGTGATCAGGCTGTGGTCACAACAGATGAGCGGTGTGTCGATGGGGCGCACCCGCTCCGGGTCTACCTGCACCTCGATCTTTAGCGGGCTGAGCGAGACGATGTAGTTCAGAAGCTCGTCAAGTCCGTACGCCTGACCGCTTCCCACATTGTAGATCGTGTCAGACTCGTCGCTCTCGATGATCATGCGGTACGCCCGCACAATGTCGCGCACATCGGAGAAATCCCGCTTAGCCGCCAGATTGCCGACGTGAATCACACCCGGGGCGCCGGACTTCGTGACCAGCGCCGCCTGTTTGCAGAAGCTCGGGAGCACGAAACTGTCCCTCTGCCCGACGCCCGTGTGGTTGAACGGCCGCACGCAGTACACCTTCATGCCGTACTGACTGCGGTACAGGCGGGCGAAACGCTCCTGCGTCACCTTGGAGATGCCGTACGGGTTGTTGGCATCAAGTGGTGTCCTCTCATTCATCGGTCCGTCGGCCGCCTGATACTCCTCGCTGGAACCGATAAACATGACCCTTGGCTTGTGATCAAGCGTCCTTGCGGCTTCCAGCACATTCAGAGCGCCCACGACATTGACCGACACGGTCGTCTGCGGGATCTTCCAGGAGAGCCCGACGCTGCTGACAGCCGCCAGGTTGACGATCATGTCGGGTGACACGTCCGCCACAAGCGTTTTCACAGCATCCCCGTCAAGCAGGTCCGCCGCCGTGAAGGAAACATACTCCGGTATTGAATCCGTCCTGCGCACGTCGCTGCCGGCCACCGCGTATCCGTTCTTCTTAAATTCTTCAGAGAGATACCGGCCGACAAAGCCGCCGATTCCGAATATCAATACAGTTTTCATCGATTCGCCGCTTCTTTCCTGGCCAGTTCCAGATCGTGCTGCGCCATGATGCGGCACAGCTCCTCATAGCTTGTCGTCTGCGGATTCCAGCCAAGCACCGTCTTCGCCTTGGTCGGGTCGCCCCACAAATTCACCACGTCCGTCGGGCGGTACCACTCCTTGTTGACGCAGACAAGCATCTTCCCGGTCTTCTTGTCGTACCCCTTCTCGTCCATGCCGCTGCCACGCCACTCCAGATCAATGCCGTCGTAGTGAAACGCCAGCTGGGTGAATTCGCGGACCGTGTGCTGAACGCCCGTCGCGATGACGAAGTCATCCGGCTTGTCCTGCTGAAGGATCAGCCACATGCACTCCACATAGTCCTTCGCGTAGCCCCAGTCACGTCTGGAATCCAGGTTGCCCAGTTCCAGATGATCCTGCAGGCCGCAGGCGATGCGGCCGGCCGCCAGCGTAATCTTTCTCGTGACAAATGTCTCGCCGCGCCGCTCCGACTCGTGGTTGAACAAAATGCCGTTTGAGCAGAACATCCCATAGGCGTCGCGGTACTCGCGCATCATCCAGAAGCCGTACTGCTTGGCAACCGCATACGGGCTGAACGGATGGAACGGTGTGTTCTCGTTCTGCGGAACCTCCTCGACCTTGCCGTACAGCTCGGACGTGGAAGCCTGATAGATCTTCGTCTTCTTCTCGAGATGGCAGATGTGAACCGCCTCCAGCAGGCGCAGAACGCCGATGGCGTCCACGTCGCCCGTGTACTCCGGCGCGTCAAAGGATACCTGAACATGGGACTGAGCCGCCAGATTGTAGATCTCATCCGGCTGGATATCGCCGACCAGACGAATCAGGCAGGAGCTGTCACTCAGATCGCCCTCGTGAATGTGAAGCTTGTCCAGAATGTGATCGATCCGCCCCGTCGTGTGCTCGGCTGAGCGCCGAACCAGTCCGTGGACCTCATACCCCTTGGCGAGCAGAAGCTCCGCAAGAAATGATCCATCCTGCCCTGTGATGCCCGTAATCAGTGCCTTTTTCATGTTCGTTTCCTCTCAGTCATTCAAATCAAATTTCTGCTTGTCCTTCACCGTGATCCGGTTGCCCAGCTGGCTCTCCAGAACCACCATCGGCGTATCCGCCTTCATCATATGGCGGCTGCCCGCCGGGAGCTGGATCACATCGCCCTGTCTGACGCGTCTTTCCACGCCGTCCACGATCGTGCGGCCCGTGCCGGAAAGCACCGTCCAGATCTCATCCCGGAACTCATGGGAGTGATACGACATGTGCGCTCCCGCATTCAGCGTCACCTTGACGGTTAGGAAATCCGGCCCGGCATCGATGACCTTGTAATCGCCCCACGACTTTTCCGCATACCGCACGTCCGTCGAGATCTTCTCGACCAGAGGCTTCATATACCCGGAGCGCTCCTTGTCCGAGATCAGGATCCCGTCTCCGGAAGCCGCGATGACCATGTTTTTCGCCCCCATCACCAGGATCGGGATGTCGAGCTCATTGACCACATTGGTGTTCTCACACGTCCCGTCAAGCAGCGCGTTGCCCTTGACCTTGTCGGCCATGACCTCGGACATCATGTTCCATGTGCCGACATCCTTCCACTCGCCGGCATAGCGGAGGACCTGGATCGAAGGTTCTTTCTCAAGAACCGCGTAGTCAAAGGAAATCTTGCTGCAGTCCGCGTAGTGCTCATACAGATCCTTGTAGTCTTTAAAAGAAAGAAGCTCATGGGCCCGCTTCATCATGTAGCCCAGTTTGAACGCAAAGACACCGGCGTTCCAGAGCGCGCCTTTCTTCAGATATTCCGCGGCTGTGGCCGTATCCGGCTTTTCCTTGAACTCGCTGACCGGCGAGACAGAACGCTTGTCCTTCGGAATGATGTACCCGTATTTGTCAGAAGGGTAGGTCGGCTCGATGCCCATCAGTGTGATAGCCGCCGCGCCGTCCTTTACAAGCTTCTCGAGCTTCGCCACCGCCTCGTAGTAACTGTCATCTACATACGGGTCGACCGGGCACACGATGACAGCCTCGTCATCGTCCACTCCCTTTTCGTCGTGCAGATATGCGCAGGATAGCGCCACCGCCGGGAAGGTATCGCGGCGCATGGGCTCCACGCACACCGAGACCTGATCTCCCAGCTGATTGTGAATCGCGGATACCTGTGTCCTGGAGGTCGCGATGGTAAGTGCGGCGTCTTTATCGACCCGGGTAATCTGTCGGTACACTCTCTGCACCATGGACTCGTAATTTCCATCCGAATCCTTGAACAGCCGGATGAACTGTTTTGAGCGGACGTCGTTGGAAAGCGGCCAGAGGCGCTTCCCGGATCCGCCGGAGAGCAATATGATGTTCATAGCATTCCTTTCCTTAAAAAGCAAACCTCATCTTATACTTTCGCGGTTGTTTTTGCAAGCTCTGCCGCTCCCCCTCTGCAGTTCCATATGTTCCTCATGCCCGCCCGGCTCATGACCGGGAAATATTACTCGGCGCCATCCCCGGCAATTACCGCCTTGACAGTCCTGAGCAGGATCTTTATATCCTCCCGCACGGTCCATGTGTTGATGTACTCCATGTCCAGCCTGACCACTTCCTCGAAGTCGGTGATCTTACTTCTCCCGGAGACCTGCCAGAGGCCGGTGATCCCCGGCTTGGTCGCCAGTCTCGCCCGGTGATGCGCCTCGTACTGCTTAAACTCGCCTTCTGTCGGAGGTCTGGTCCCCACCAGCGACATCTGCCCCAGGAATACATTTAAAAACTGAGGAAATTCGTCGACAGACGTTTTGCGGATGAACCAGCCAATCCCGTGGTGCGTGCCATCCGGCCCGCTCCCGAGGATCCGGGGATCGTTCTCCATCTTGAACATAAGGCCCTGCATCTGGTTGCCGGCCATCAGTTCCTTCTTGCGCGCATCCGCATCCTTGTACATGCTGCGGAACTTGTAGATCCGGAACCGCCGGCCGTTTTCGCCGATGCGGATCTGGGAATAGAAGATCGGTCCCGGATCTGTGAAGAAAATGATCGGCCCGAAGATAACTGTGAAGATGCCTGTGAACGCCAGCCCGATGATGGAACCGACGATATCCATCAGGCGCTTGGCCGCAAGCTGACCGGTGCTGACGATCCGCATACTCTCTGTCATGACAGGGTAGCCGCAGAACTTTTCAAACACGCAGGTGCCATATCCGTAGTCCGGAACGGTCAGGCACACATGAATGGTAATTCCCATATCTGCGCACAGCTCCAGAAGTTTCCGGACGTCCGGATTATTTTCCGGATCGCAGGCGACCAGGATTTCGTCGATCCAGCGCGTCGTCATGTATGATTCGGCGTCCGCAAGCGTCGTCACGACCGGGACGCTGTCGATCCGCTCCCCGGTCTTAAGGCTTCCGCTGCTGTCAATAAGCCCCTTGATCTGAAGATCCCGGTATGTATTTTCCTGGACATTGCGGATGATCGCGCCGGCCTTGTCAGCATCCGCCACAATGAGCATCTGCCGTACCGTATACCCTTCTGTGAACCGATGATGCCAGAGCCAGTACTTCCGCAGGCACCTCGCCACATAGACGAGACAGGCCGCATCAATGACAAAATACAAAGTCATCAGACGCGCAAGGGCCGCCCCGGACTTCAGCACATACAGAGCAAAGGTCAGGAATATGAGATCCACCAGAATCATCCGGACAGATTTCTCGAATTCGATGAGATATCCGCGGCGCAGGATATCCTTGTAATTGTCAAGCAGCACGCCGTCAACGAGCCCGCCAACGGCGATCAGGATCATATCGGTACTGTAATATCGCAGCTCCCAGAGGTGCGTGGTGTTGTAGCGCACCATAAAAGCCAGAATGAACGCAAGCTGAAGGAGGAGCTGGTCCATGATGATGAAATCCACATGCTTCCACCATCCCTGCGGCTTTTTTCTATACAATGTTTCCCCCTGTTCCCGGAATCCGGCGTATAGGATTCCTGACTTTAAGTAAGTAAAAAAATTATACCCTATTCCGACTTCAGCCGCAACGCCGCCTACTCTTCGATCTCCACACTCACCAGATCCATCTGGCGCCCAGAGATGAGCGTTCCGGCTGCGCTCCCGCATACCGGACAGGCATAGCCGTTGCCTCTGTCCGGGGTGTAGACATTTCCGCACGCGCAGCGCACGAGAACCGGCTCTTCCCGGATCACGAGCCGGCTCCCCTCAAGCATCGTCCCGGCTACCGTCTGCGGGTAGTAGTGCTGCAGATACTCCGGGACAAGCCCCGTCATCTGCCCCACGCGGATTGTCACCGCCCGCACTTTCTTCGCGTGATTTTTCTCTGCCGCCTCCAGCGCCATGTTGGAGAAACGCGCCATATAACTCAGCTCATGCATTGTCTCACACTTCGTCACTTTCATCCCGGATGAGAAGCCCGACCGGGCAGTGATCGGATCCCATCACGCTGCTGTAGATCCGCGCATCCACCAGCTGCCTGTCAAGCGCACGGCTCGTCACGAAATAGTCGATACGCCATCCGGCGTTGTTCTGCCGTGCGTGAAACCGGTAGGACCACCAGGAATAGGCCCCCGTCTTGTCCGGATAAAAATACCGGAACGTGTCCGTCATGCCCGAGGCGAGAACTTCTGAGAACTTCTGCCGTTCCTCGTCCGTGAAGCCGGCATGGCCCCGGTTGGTCTTCGGATTCTTAAGATCGATCTCCTCATGCGCCACATTCAGGTCCCCGCAGTAGATGACCGGCTTCTTTTCCTCCAGCTTCTTTATATAAGACAATATGTAATGGCCCCACATTTGTAACATCGTGGATTTACCTGTAAACTGTGATCGACACAATCATGGTAAACAGGATTACC
>OCTW011553115.1_pt1 | contig 40205 bp, 30 predicted proteins | sample 1539671 | NCBI WGS metagenome assembly OCTW01 (sample SAMN02144230, study PRJEB22623) | gut metagenome | biome: sheep rumen | host: Ovis aries | place: New Zealand
ATGAATACGGCCAGGTTTCTTATGCCCATTTTCACCCTCCACGATTTTCTTTATTTACTGCTTGACTTTTTATTAGCAGGCTATTGTTCAGTCATCCCTTCTTCTGTGCAGGCAGTGCGCCTTGTCATCATACATCTTCCGATCCGCCCGGGTAAGAAGAGCATCTATATCCAGCTTTCCCCCACGGCTCATGGCATATCCGATCGCCATGCTGATACCGTTCAACTGCGCCTTCTCGCGGATATGACGGACGAGGAGCCGAATGTCCTCTACTTCCATGTTCTCTGTCAGCGTGATAAATTCATCTCCTCCGGTCCGGAAGACATACTGCCTTCCTGCGCATTCGCACAGGATCCGGGCCGCCTCACAGATCAGAACATCTCCCGCATGATGCCCCTGCGTGTCATTGATCCGCTTCAGTCCGTTCAGATCAACGGAAATCACACCAAGAGGCCCGCTGTCGTTCAGGGCCTTCATCTGATGTTCCAGTCCCCACCGGTTCCTGACACCTGTCAGCTGATCCCGGACACTCTGTTCCTCGAGCTTGTGAAGACTGTTCCGGTTGCGGATCATGACAGCGATGAAATCCGTCAGTGTGGCCAGAAGGAGGCTGCTCCGCCGGAATGTATCCTTCGAAGGATTAACCACCATAGTAAAACCTTCCGTGCGGTCCGGCAGAATCAGCTGTCCGGAGACAAAGCTGTCCGCCCCGTATATCTGAAGCGAGAAATCCGGGTTCTCTTTCCGGAACTTTTCCATGTCGCTGACAAACACCACATGATGCAGGTTGAATTCTTTGTACAGTGCCTGCAGACCGCTCCGGGAGATACTCTGCAGCTCTTTTTTCAAAGGCAGAATTCCGGGCGCCGTCCACTCATAGGTGGCACTGACCGTATTGTCCTGCCGCTCCTCAAAGATCAAGAAGCGGTCCGGGCGCAGATTTTTCGAGATACATTCAAGTATCCTGCCAATTCCCTGGTCAGGGTCCTCCTCTTTCATGCCGACAGAGATGGCTTCATTGGCACGCATCTCCTGATAGATAAGCTCGTGCTCTTTTGCCATTGAGTTGATATATTCATCCGTATTGGCAGCAACGGTAAACCGCACGACCCGGTTTTCCCATTGAATCAGGCAGGTTCGGATCAGCAGATTCTCTCCGTTTCTGCGGCACAGGTGCGGGATACTGCAGAACCTGTCCTGACGCAGAAGAACATTCGGACAGCCTTCGCATGGCGCCTGGTTTTCTTCGAACACGCGGTAACACCGCATGTCTTTCAGAGGCGCGTTCAGTCCTATCCCCACGCTCTTTCTCGCTGATGCATTCATATAAATCAGTTCGTAAGTCACCGGGTCACTGATCGTCACGCGCTCCGGTACGGATTCAAGCGCATCTCTTCTGATAATTACGCGGTCTCCCGTATAAGCCTTTTCTCCGTACACCTGTCTTTCCACACTGTTGATGCGCCGCATCAGAAGCTGGAACAGATCGTCCAGGCTGTCTGCTTCCGAGCCGAAAGCGCTGACCGATGTCAGGGCAGGGGCTGCATAGTTTCCCGTTTGTTTCCAGAGCGCCGAAAGAGAATCGGCTATGGCTTCTATCTTCGTCGCGATATCCGTTTTCTTTTCCCGCAGGCAGAAGCAGAGAAAACAACAGAGTCCGACACGCGCGATCGCCCATCCGGGTGTGAACGTGGCGCGCAGCGCATGTGTGATCTCCTTCATTATGGCAGAAGCTCCCAGTGGATCCTCCGCTCTACTTCCGCGAATGCGGGAACATCCATCAGGATTCCCACATAATCCGTGCCTTTGAGGCGATACTGATCTGCATACGTCAGACCGGCTTCGATCGCTCCCCGGTATGTGAGAAGTCCTGTCTGTGGATCTGTAAGGCCCAGTTTTCTTTCCTGCTCCTCGTTATGGAAATTCGCGCTCTCAAGCATCCCCAGCGCACCGATTTCCTCATTATTCCGGTAAACCGGCGACCACCCGACGCGGACCTTATGCTGCCGTCCGGAGAGCAGCACGCTCTCCATGGTAAATGGCTGCTTTTCGCCCTCCTGCAGTACTTTGCGCTCCGTCTCGGTCAGAGCAGACTGATCGACGATCCAGCCCATATCCGCCTCGGTTCTCCCGCAGAGCATAGATTCATCCGCAATACCAGTCAACTTTAGGAAGGCGGAACTGGCTCCCTGAATCCGCCCTTCCCGGCTCTTCCAGAAGAAAGGATACGGTGAATCAGAACAAAGCGTCTGAAAGAGACTCCTTCCCGGCTGCTCATCCGTATCTCCGCAGCATGTACTGCCGCATGCGCGCACATTAAAAGAGCGGCAGAAATCAGGAAGCAGACGGTCGCGGTCGCGCTTCTTTTCCCACAGATCTTCTCTCTCACAGATCAGAATATTTTTCGCCCGGCTCTTATAGATCAGAAGAGCCTCGAACACGGTCCAGTGATAGTTTCCGTCTTCATGCCGCACCCGGACGACTTCCGATATTCCACCGCCGCTCGTATTCACCGCTTCCTGCTCAAGGGTTTCCGGGCGGAGAGATGTCAGGAAGCGCTGCCGGTCATCCGGATGAACCCGTTTTTCGGCATACGAAGCCAGTGAAGAAGCTATACCCTTGAATATCTGATCCGCGTGTAACTCCGGATGCCTGCACTGCAGAACCTGTATCTCGTCTCTTCCGCGGTCCAGCATATACAGTCCGTCATAGATGTGAAAAAGATTCCGCAGCTGATTGTCCAGCGACTTCACTTTCTGAAGTTCCGCCTTGGTACTGATATTGTACAGTGCTGCTTCACCGATCCAGTCGTGTTCCCCGCCCGCGATCCAGCGCACACTCGCCTTCATATACTGGCCGTTATCCACATAGACCATGCTCTCTTCCCGTCTTGAGCGGAACGCCCTGGAAAGGAGCTGGAGAAACCGGCTGCGCAGCGGATAGTCTTTGAAATGCAGATACAGATTGGCTTCCTCTATGCTTGAAGTCCCGGTGCTCCTCAGTTCTCTGCGGTAGGCGTCATTCTCTAGCATAAGCGTGGCCGCGCCTTCATGGAATCGGAACAGTGCCGTCGGAAGATCTGATGTCATGTTGACGCTGTCGGAAGCATCCAGAAGCCGGCACTCTTCCTGACTTTCCAGCTTCAGATTTTTCTCCTGAACATAGGCGAGGCAGCTCTCATATGGCATCGGCCGTCCGTAGTAGAATCCCTGGATTCTCGCGCACCCGATCTTCCGCAGGAAGTCAACCTGCTCCTTTGTCTCAACTCCCTCCGCCAGAGTCTGTACCCCCAGCATTTTGGCCATGATCACAATCGCCGTGATGATCTGCCGGCTGCGGTCATCAAATTGACTGAAAAACCCCATATCGATTTTGATCTCATCGAAATGATAATTGTGGAGAGAATTCAGAGAAGAGTATTCGCTTCCAAAATCATCCATCCAGACCTGGTATCCGGCTTTCTGAAACTGCCGGATCGTCGAGATCATACTGCTGCGGTTGCGGATGATAACCCGCTCCGTGAGTTCGAAGCGGATGACACTGTGCGGCACTTTGTACTGACTGACAATTTTATCGATTGTGCGAAAAGGGTTGCTGCTTTCAAAATCACACCCGGACAGGTTGACCGAAACCGGAATCAGAGGAAGGCCGTTGTCCATCCGGTCTCTCAGGATTCCAAGCACCCGTCTCAGAACGAACTGGTCAAGCCGGTCGATGAGCGCAGCCTCCTCCAGAACCGGCACAAAGACAGCCGGTGAGATCATGCCCAGAGTCGGGTCATCCCATCGGGACAGCGCCTCAAATCCGCACAGACTGCCTGTGATCGTGCGGATAACCGGCTGCAGATACACCTTGATATAGCCCTTCTCAAGCGCCGAACTGAAGTTTCGGAGAACATACATCTTCTTGTCGATGACTTCACCCATAGCCGGTTCATATATCGCAACCGTCTGTCTGCCGTCCTGCTTTATGCTGTCGCAGGCAACTTTGGCAAAATCAAATGCGCGGTGAAAGGCATCTGCCATCAGCTCTCCCGATATCCGGCAGATCCCTGCCCGCATCCGGATTCCGTCATCACCGATATAGCGGTTGACTTCGCCGCAGATATACTCCAGTCTCGATGTCAGATCATCAGCGGGCAGAAAGGCAATAAACCGGTCGGCCGTCAGATGACCGGCAACAGCCCCCGGAAAGCACTGTGTTATGGTATCGGCGATCTTTTTCAGGCACTGATTGCCGCGGTGCAGGCCGTGAAGCCGGTTATATTCCCGGAAGTGGCTGACATCAAAATACACCGGGCAGAACTCGCTGAGTCTCCCCTCTCTTCTCAGAACGTCCGCCTGTTTCATGGCCGCGATGAAAAAGTCATGGGATCCCGGAAGATTCGTGTATCCGTCGGTCTTCCGAAGTTTCGCAAGCATCTCAGAAGAAAACAGCTCCAGAACGTACGCTTTCCCAAACGGCGTATCCTTCAGCCGGCTGATTCCCTCCGCCTTGCAATACCTCCCCTTCTTCGTGAGATAATGAAACCGCACGTGAAAGTATCGGCAGTCTGTGTGCTCTTCTTCCGCCATCGGGATGTAATCCGCCGCGGTCATCATGTTCCGATAGCTGCCAGAACAGAAGTCAAGGAATTCAGCTGCGGACTCACAGTCATACAGCCGGGCAGTCTGATCGCTGGCGAAGACAACTTTCTCAGAACCATCCGCCAGAACGATGCATACGCTTTCTCCAAGAAGTGCAACGCACTGACTCAACTGTTCCCGTATGCTGGCATCTACTTCAGACATTCCTGCTTCATTCCTCTCTTCATCGATCAGCGGCATCTCCCCTTCCCGGATTCTCCGGAATGCCGACTGTTTTTCAGTATACCACTGCCTTTCTCCGGAAAACAGAGCTCACCCGGTGAAACATCGGGCGGAAAGGCCGAAGGAAAAGCCAAATCCGGCTGAGTGCCCTGTAAAGTACTTCGTCTGTGCTGTGCATCTTCCCTTTTCGCACAAATCCCGTCAGCAGGCCGATGATCTGCTCCGGCGCGACGTTTTTCTCGATCTGTGTCTGATTGTCACCGATAAACCAGAACACGCCCTCTCCCACCCGGCAGATCCGGTGCAGCACAAGGATGCCCGATTCCCTGCGAAAGAGCGCGACCTCGCCGCATCGCAGCGACCGGACAGACCGCAGTCCACGCAGATCCTTCACATCCGGACTCACGCACTCCCGCACCGGCGCGATTACAGCCCAGTCGCGTCCCGGCACAAACATCGGGTACATGCTCCAGCCCGACGGTTTGACTTGTACCGGCGTCCCTTCCCTGAGAATCTGTTCCGGACTCATTTTTTGTTTTCTGCACATATCCTGCTTTGTCTCTGTTTCTGACATCTGCTCCTCCGGTCTGCACTGCGCCTGTGAGATAATCATTTTAACACCCTCTCTGGATTTTGTTGTACAATCAGAGCAATGATTTGACAGAACAAAGAGGGGGGACTCATGCTTCTCAGATCATCCTGCTATACAGCCGTATCCTTACACGGCGTCGATTACCTGCTTCCGTTCGGCCAGGCTATTGTCGATCAGAAGCGCGCCTTCCGGCTCGGCGGAAGCGGCCGCGCTCTCTGGGAACGCCTCGCAGATGCGCCGTCAGATAAAGCGCTGGTTGACGGACTGATCCGGGACAAGGAGATATCCGATGCTGACCGGCAGGAAGTCCAGAAAGAGATCGCAGAGTGGGTTTCCGGCCTTGTAAGCAGGAATCTGCTGCGGGAAGTCCCGGACTCCGTGGACAGTTCCGGGCGCGTCGGCCCTGCGGAATCTGTTGATGACATTGACCGCTTCCGGGAGTCCCCCACTGCCACGCTTCACATCGCGGGACTCACCGTTTCCCTGGAGGGATCATCTGACTTTTTCTCCGTGGATTTTGCGCCATTTGCCGCAGCGAGCGGCTGTGCAGACCGGCCTGATCAGCGCATCACCGTGACCCTGGCTTCTCCCCGCCCGCACCCCGGTGCCACCGTGCTGCTGGAGGATGATGATCTCTGCATCCTGGACGAAGGAGCAGCCTGGCGGATCCTCTATCCTTCCTCCTGCGTGCTTCGCATGGCCCGCGTCAGCCGCGACGGGACGCGCGCCGTTCTCCACATACAGCCCCGGATTTCGGACAGAAAAGAGCAGCTGCAGTACGAGGTGTTCCACGCCTGCCGTCTGTTCTTTCTGATCCGCGCCCGCGCTGCCGGCTGCTATGCACTGCACTCCGCCTCGATCCTCTACCGCGGGCGGGCCTGGCTCTTCTCCGCTCCCTCCGGGACCGGAAAGTCCACGCACACCGCGCACTGGGTGAAGCGCGGATGGGCAGAAATGATCAACGGCGATTTGAACCTGATCGCTCCGGCAAAAAACGGCATCTCTCCCTACGAAGTTCGGGGCATTCCGTGGTGCGGGACGTCCGGCATCGCCACGGCGAAGACCTTTCCGCTCGGCGGCATCATTCTCCTGCGCCGCAGCCCGGACACCGACACCGTCGCCGGTCTTTCCCCGGACGAGAAGCAGCTTAAGACCATGCAGCGCCTGATCACACCTTCCTGGACGAAAGAACAGCTCATGGACTGCCTGCGTTTTACCGGCGCTCTCACCGCAGCCGTGCCGGTCTGGCAGCTTTCCTGCACGGCCGGACCGTCCTCTGCCTGTGTGATGAAAAAGGCGATCGACGCATTCCTCGACGAACAGGCAGGGCACTTGTCATGAGAATACGGGAAAGAGCAAAGTTTTATGCACGGCGGATCCGCGAAGGGCGTCTGAAGCAGATGCGCCGGCAGATCCGCTGGATATACGGCTACGCGCGCCATTACTGGAAAGAGATGTGCTTCTACACGGTGCTCGGGATGGGCGGCGTTCTGCTCGGCCTCGTCTCAAGCCTCATATCCCGCGACATGGTTGACATCGTGACCGGCATGAAGACCGGTCAGCTTGCGCGCACGTTCGGATGGATGATCGGGATGTCTCTCGCTTCGATCATCGTCAACCAGATCACCAGTTATTTCTCCAACCGGATCAGCTACCAGGTGGATGCCGAGATCAAAGCCGACATCTTCGAGAAGATCATGGTCACGGACTGGGAATCGGTCACACAGTACCACACCGGCGATCTGCTGACCCGCTGGAGCAGCGACGCCTCGAATATTTCTTCCGGCGTTCTGAGCTTCATTCCAAGTCTGATCATCAACGTCTTCAAATTTGCGGGCACGCTGTGGCTGGTGATCCGCAGCGACTGGACATTTGCCGTGTTTGCGCTGCTGGGCATTCCCTTCTCCATGCTGATGTCCCGGACGCTTCTGACGAGGATGCAGAATCAGAATGAGAAAAACGCCGCCATGAGCGCGAAGATGTCCGGCTTCAATCAGGAGACATTCTCTAACATCCAGACGATCAAGGCGTTTGACCTGATCCACCGGTATATCAGCCGCCTGAAGGGCCTTCAGAAGGAATATATCGACATGCAGCTCTCCTACGCGCGGATGACAATGGGATCCTCCATCCTGCTCGGTCTCATCGGGCTCGCGGTCACCTACAGCAGCTACGGCTGGGGCATCTACCGTGTCTTCACCGGAGCGATCACATACGGCACCATGACGATGTTCCTGTCGCTTTCCGGGAACCTGACCGGTTCGGTCAACGCCCTGGCTTCCCTGATTCCGGGGCTCATCAGTCTCACGACTTCCGCCGGGCGTCTGATGGACATCGTCGAGATGCCGCGGGAGGACTACTCCCAGGCGGATGAAGCTTGTGAATTCCTCGCAAGCCACCGGGGAGACGGGATCGGCCTGGAGGTGAACGACCTCTCCTATGCCTACCGCACAGGAACCACTGTCTTTAAGGGCGTCTCTTTTTACGCGCGCCCGCATGAGATCATCGGCCTCGTAGGGCCGTCCGGCGAGGGAAAGACGACTATGCTGCGACTGCTGCTCGCCCTTCTCAAGCCTGCCGGCGGTTCTATCCGGCTTGTCGCGGGCAGGGATCGGATGCCCGTGACGCCGGCCACCCGGATCATGTTTTCCTGCGTTCCCCAGGGAAACACGATGTTTTCCGGCACCATCGCAGAAAACATGAGAAATGTAGCCCCCGGCGCGACAGACGAAGACATCATCGCGGCTCTGAAGCTCGCCTGTGCATGGGACTTCGTCAGTCGTCTGCCAGAGGGAATCCGCACAAAGATCCGGGAGCGCGGCGGCGGATTCTCAGAAGGGCAGGCGCAGCGGCTCTCGATCGCGCGGGCACTTATGCGGCACGCTCCGATCCTGCTTCTGGACGAAGCCAGCTCCGCCCTTGACGTAGCCACTGAACGGGAAGTGCTCCGGAACATCATGACCGATTCGTACCCGCGCGTTGTCATCGTGACGACGCACCGTCCGACTGTCCTTTCGATGTGCACGCGGGTGTACCAGATCCGGGATCTCACCTGCACGAAGCTGGACAGGGACCAGATCGAGAAACTGATTCGGGATTTTTAAGAAATGCGAAGATAAAAATAAGCGGCAGAAAGAGAGATCTCGTCTCATTCTGCCGCTGCTTGTTCATTACCACACGGAGTCTGACAGATGAACTGTCAGTCCGTAATTTTAACACTTGTGATTTCAAGACCAGAATCAGCCTGAACAACCAGGTCACCAAGGCCGATATTGTCGCTGGGATTCTGATGATAGTTGTAGCTGATTTTCAGCGTACTTGTCCCGCTTCCACTTTCTAGTGTCCCATTTGAGCTTGAGTACGTCACCGGCATGTTGAAGCTGATCGTCAGCAACTGATGCTCTTTTGTGTGATCTGCATTATGAACGCCGTTCACCTGAATCCGGTAATCACCCCGGCCTGTTTGCGGTGTCTGATGGATATTCGCGGTTGCCGTATAGCAGCCACTTGCGAGGTAAACGCCCTCGGCCAGATCTTCGGCTGTCATGATAACCGGTTTTCTATACATAAAACTCACCCCCTGGTACATATGCAATGATCCAAATCAAGCTTTTCCAACTTTCACAGAGACAATGTTGACGTCGGAGCCATTCACTTCCGCTGTGATTTCATGTGAAGCCGGAGCATTATCAATATAAATATCATAATTGATAGTTTCACCGCTCCGTACAAGATTTGACACCGATCCCCATGCATTGGTGGGGGCCTGATCGAATACGACAGACACCTTTATATGCTGGTTTGAATAATCAGCCGGAATAGTAATCGTAAATGTGACTTGCGCAGCTCCAGTCCAAGAATTAATGCTTTTTTTATTCCAAACAACACTTCCCGTTCCGCTGGCGGTATACACTCCCTCCGCCAGATCTTCTGTCTGTATAATCACTGGTTTTCTATACATATCTTTTGTTACCCCCGGGTAGAGCCTGGTCTTACTCATAGCTAGCATAGCACTGTAAACGGGTCGTGTAAAGCTGTCACTGCGGATTTCCGGGTTCCGTTTCAAACAGATGCAGCTGTTTCATGAACCGGCTCCGCTCCCCTGCCCGTCTCAGCGCGGCCCGGGCGGTTATCCCCCGGACCTTCCGGTTGTTGTACAGAAACCGCACCAGGGTGCGCGTCCAGAGAACCGGGTACAGGACAGGATACGCCGATGCTCCCGGGAAGTTCAGCTTCATGCGGTGGTGAAATTCCCGGATATAGTCCCGCACGCCTGTCCCCCGCAGAGTTACCATTCGGGTTTTATCCTCTTCCCCGAACTCCCCGCTTGAGAAGATCTCCCTGAGAAACGGGATGAACAGTGCCGGATCACTTGGGTGAAGCGGCTCTAATCCCGTAAGCCCGAGATACCGCGCACATACCGATGTGACCAGGTCGGAGAACCCGGTAAGCCCGCACGCAGTGACAAGCCTCTGATACGTGTCCCGGACTGTCTGCTTATCCGGAGCTGCATGATTCCAGAAGACGACCCAGTCCGCCAGCAGCTTCAGCCCGAACCCGGAGCGCAGAAAATGGTGCAGCATGTGCAGCAGAAGTGCAAACGCCTGACCGGCTCCCGAGAGGACCGTAATCTCCTGCCCCGCTGTGTTAACCGTCCGGGTCCGAAACACGCCGGAACGCTGAATCTCCCAGATTTTCTGATTGACCGCGTCATTATCCACCGGCTCCGTAAGAAAGGTGTGCAGCTCCAGCCGGATCCCGTCCGCATTTTCAAACACTACATGATTGGACGGAGCGTGGGTCATGTCCGGCCGGTACCCGATCTCTTCCAGAGCTGTCTGTGCCCTTCTCATCTGTTCTTTCAGAAAGGCCTTCTGCTGTTTCTCGCCGTCCGCCTGCTGCTGTATCAGAAAGAGATCCACATCCCCCGATTTCCGGTACTCGGGCACCGGGTACAGTGCTCCGACCCCGCCGCCTTTGAGCACCGCCGTCGGAAGTCCCGCTTTTTCAAGCGTCTTCTGTGCCCGCGCTGTCTCCCAGGCGAGCCGGATGTTCTGCCGGGCGCAGGTCAGCGTCACTTCCCGGATGCGATTCATCTCCTCCGGTCCGAGCCCGCTTTTCCGTTCGGACAGGACAGGGAACAGCAGCGGCAAGGCTGCGTGCCTTTGTGCGATTCCAATTACCCTGTCCCATTGAATGCCTTCAGCCACCGGCGCTTCTCCTCCCGTCAGCGCCTGGCGCAGAAGTGCGAGAACCATCTGCTCTTCCGCTGTCAGCTGCATGCCTCTCCCATTTTCAGCCGGTTTTCCCTTTTTGTATGCCGTCCGTCTCTCACCCCTTTTTATCTTCATGCCACATCACCGCTCGTATGCACTCTTCTCCGGGAAGACTTGTTCCAGCGCTGCCAGAAGTTCCCGGCGCACCATACCGGTATCAATTCCGGTCTGCCCAGGATCATTTATGCAGACAGACTTCACGCGGTGTCTCTTCAGGCAGCGATACAGTCTGCTGTTATCCTGGGCGATCTCAAAATACGCGCAGTCTTTTTTCACGTTTCCCGGCACGAATTTTCCCGTCTGTTTCTGCCATTCGCGGAACAGGTACTGTGTCACGTCATCGCGGCTCCGGAAGTGGTGGCCGGAAGTAGCCGCAAGTATCTGCGGCTCCAGTCTCCAGAGTTCCTCGAAGCAGCTTTTCAGGAGCGGCGAAGGCCCGTGCACCGTATAGAAGCCTGTATAAAGCGGAAAGAAACGTTCCAGCACATTGTAAAAAAAATACATTGGCGGATATCCCGCGTGAAAATAGGCCCCCGGGTGTTTCCGCATAGTCTCCCATTTGTCGAAATGCCGGCTTATCACGATCGAATCATTCAGCAGAATACATGACATGACCGGATTTTTCGGATTGGCCACCACCGGCTGCAGCGCAAGCATGTCCCTCGGGAGACCATTGACAAAGAAATCTTCTGGCCTCACCGGCGCGTCAAGAAGAAAATCATCATTAAAATAAATAAACTGCTCGGCCAGTCCCGGGATGCGGTGCAGATTCACTTCGATGGCATTTGAGTTAAATGTCGGCAGATCCTGTTCTTTCATGAATTCCCGATGCGCCACGATCTGAAGTTTTCCCGTGGTCTCGGAAAGCCATGCCGGCCTCTGCCCACAGGTCAGCAGATAAATCCGCCGCAGCCAGGGGGCATACCGGTCCAGACTGCGCAGCAGGAATCGCAAAGTGCCCCAGTCCCGGTAGCGCGCCGCGCTCAAATATGTATTCCACATTTCTGTCCGCTTGCCCCGGGCTTCTGCAGCGGCTCTGTTCTTTTCCCGAGCCCACTCCGGATCCGCACCGTCAACCCAGGTGATTACCGCGTCAATCGGCTGAGAAGACCGGGCACTCTTATCTGCTTTCACGTCGCCTTCCGCCTCCGCTTTCTTCCACATCCATGTTCTCCCGGATCTGCTGTACGATCTGCCTCTCCTCCTGCCCCTTCACGCGCAGACGGATTCCAACTGCCAGAACCGAAAGCGTCATGTGGATCATATACGCGCCCTGCCGCAGAATCCCGGTGTGCATGCTTTTTCCTGTCTCCCGCGGATACATAACCGCCGGGATCTGCCGGATCGTAAACTGCAGCAGGACCATCTGTGCCAGCACGTTGACGTCCGGATAGAGTGCATCAAAGTTCCCGTACATGGAGTAGTAGGCGAATGCCGCCCGGCTGAGTCCCTGAAGACCGGTGGTCGGATCGTAAAGAGTCTTCCTGAAGCCGGTGACATGCTGCAGAAGAAAACGGAACCATGCGTATGCCGCCCGCTTCAGCGGGCTTACCGGAAACGGGGCGCTGTCCGGCATAAAACGGCTCCCCAGCACAATATCCGGCTTCTTTTCTCCCGGTGCCGCCTCTGTCAGTGCCTGAAAGATGCGCGGAATGTTCAGTACGTCATGCTGGCCGTCCGCATCCATCTGTATGATATATGTGTAATTCCGCCTGACGGCGTACTTATATCCGGACTGAAGGCTGCATCCATATCCCAGATTATAGAGAGCAGTTATGTGATTGATACCGTGATTCCGCAGGAATTCCCCGGTTCCATCAGTTGATCCGTCATTCACCACCAGTATATCCGCAGGGATGGGCAGATCAACTGTATCCAATTCTTCAAACAATCCCTTGAGATTCGGTGCCTCGTTGTACGCCGGGATCAGAATCAGCAGTTTCGGTGATATATCGTCTCCCGTCACTCTATCGGACTTTACGTTGATCTTCATATAATTTTCTCATTCGTGCTGCTGATCTTCCAGCAACTCTGCGAAATCTCCCCCTCTGAAATCCTTTTTTGAAGCATTCTCACCCAGCTGCCTGGCATATTCAGGAGCCGCCAGAAGCCTTTCAACGGCATCTGCTATCTTTCCCGCCTCAAGCGGAACCACCAGACCGTCAGTACCGGCATCTACCTGTTCCCGGTTTCCGCTGACATCCGAGACGATCACGGGCTTCCCCAGAATCTGCGCTTCTTCGATCGCCAGACTTCTTCCCTCATAGCCGGTGCAGTGCACGTAGATATCAGCCTCCCGGAAGTACGGATAAGGATTCTTCTTCACACCGGGCAGGAGAAAGTCCCCGGACAGGCCAGCTTCCCGTATCTGCTTCTCCAGTTTGGCTCGATCCTCTCCTTCGCCCAGAACATACCAGCGGATACGCCTGTTCCCTGCGTGACGCTCCTTCAGCAGCCGCATCGCCTCAATCGAGACATCCAGCTGCTTCTGCTGCACCAGTCGGCATACCGTGAGGATACGCGTGCCTTCGAAACCATCCGTAAAGCCCTCCGATTCCTGTGCCCTTTGCCGGATTTCCTGAATATCCAGTATATTGTGGAACACGCCGGTCTTGCCTGCGTACTCCGGATAGATCTGCAGAAATGAGCGGCGCACTTCACCGGACACGCAGAAGATCTGATCGATCTTCTCATAGCAGCCGTGATCCAGCGCCGGCGTATATCCGGCCATCCCGTAATCCACGTGAACCAATGCAATTTTCCGGTGCGCCCGCACATGATCCGCGACATAGTATGTCGACGCGCCTTCCAGCCAGGCGACCGCCAGATCATAGGGTGTTTCCGAAATCGGCGACGCGTCGGATACCACCTTCCAGAGAAGCTTGTCTGCCCGCCCCTTTCCCGCCCGCCGCATCTCAGAGAGGCGGCGCGTCATATACGGCAGATTCCGCAGAAGAGATCCCCGGCTCAGGGAGTCTTTCAGGACTGTCATAAGAAGTCTGCCTCTTCCGCATCTTGTCAGCACGGACTGCGGACTGCAGTGGGTATTCACCAGCCGCACCGTATCAGGCAGTTCCCGTATCAGTTCCCCCTGTTCCAGCATCACACGAAGATCAATGCTGCAATCCGCCAGTTCCGGCAGCCGCAGAAAGTTGATGAGCGCTCGTTCCGCCCCGCCAACTCCCAGTGTGTTGATCGCAATCAGCAGTTTCATATCCTTCCACTTTCATCTCTGCATCTGTCCGTACTGCTCTTGACGGGATCTTTCTGTTCTTTGCCGCGCAGGCTCACGTATTCTCTTCGTATCCGACCGTTCTCTTCATTCAGCAGGGATACCTGCATCGATAGCTCTGAGAATTTCCGGAGCAGATCCGACTGATGTTCGGTCATCCGGAAGAACTCACAGAGTGCCAGACTGGAGCAAAGCAGCAGAAAGATGAAAAAGGGCCATCCGATGTACAGATCCATATTGCGGGGCTTTATCACGCAGCCTGTGATGATCAGGCACACTGCCAGAATAGACCAGGGCACACTGTACACCTGGACCAGCCGGCGCCCGGCCAATGCCAGAAGCACCTGGGCAAAGATAACTATACCACTTGCGATCAGGAACAGCCGCAAGATTAGTTCCATACTCATGCCGAACCTCCTTTTCCGGCCTTCCCGGCTCCGGAACTCTTTTTTGCATCGGAGTTCCGATCAAAAACAAGCCCTGACGGCATCGGTTCTGTCCGGTGCTTCATCAGATGGCCGCGGCAGAATATATGGGCAAAAAGATTCTTCTCCAGCCAGCGCAGCCGAAAATATCCGATCGTCCAACCGGTGAGAGATCCGATCAGCAGTCCGAGTCCGTACCAGATCGGTTCCATCCTCGTCGCAATGATGCTGCCAAAGAATGTCTCGAGACAGAACAGCCCGGACAGCAGGAGCGCACCAGACAGATCATTGAAATAATACAAGAACAGAATCAGTGCGTACATCAGGAACATCACAAAATAGCCGACACACAGCAGCGGATAGATCTGCATCGTCTCGCCGCCGAATCCGAAACGCGGCAGCAGGATCTCACAGAACAAAAACACGACAACGGTAATAATAAACTGGAGCCGTGCAAGACTCATGATCTCCGTCGAGAGCTGCCGGAACATCCTGTCCTTCGTGATCCGGATGTCTGCACCGCGGCCTCCGATGACAGCTTCGGTAAAACTGCGATAGCGGACGTGAAAATGCATCTCGACGCGGGCGATGAAGATGACCGTGGCGGAGATATTGGTGAACATCGCCAGACACGTGGCCATGTCATAACTCATGTGTGTCACGAAGCAGTGTATCAGGATCATATGTTCATCCGTCGCCCAGAACACAAAGTTCTGGATGTACATCCCCAGCACGTACAGGAAATTGATGAAGATCAGCTTCCAGTACATCCGGAAATAGTGGAGTACCGCCCTGTACTCTCCGCTGTTCTCCCGGAAATACGAATGGATCAGTGCCGTCTCTAAACTCGCGATCATCAGGAAACCGGCCGTCAGGGCAAAGAGGATCGAATACGGAAGATCCCATCTCAGAAAGCGGTTTACAAACCAGGCAATCAGGAAAGCCGCACTCATCCCGATCAGGAAGAAAAGGGATATCTTCCCATAGTCCTTGGTGATCGACAGATAGAGCATCGAGTAAAAAACGAGAAGCAGCGCGATGAATCCGCACCAGGACGTGCACACATAGTACAGCGGAACGTTCCCCACCACATACTCCCGCACGGCGAACGGGACAGACAGAGCACAGCCCAGAACAATATTCATCAGCAGTCCTACATAGTAGCAGGGCATGATGTCCGCCCATCTCTCGTTGAAGATCACATCCGACAGATACCGGGAGAGCACGGCGTTGAAAGGCGCTGCAGCCAGCAGGGAGAAGATGAATATGTACAGGATCGTATCGGCAAAAAGCTCCCGTCTGGCGAATCCCACCTTGGAATATCCGAGTGCCCACTGCATCAGGATGATCACACCGATCACAAGGAACATCGGGGCAACCGTGGAAACGGAACTGTAGATAAAGCCGTAGAGATCCGCGAATATAGACTGTTTTCGAAATATCCGGTTCAGTCTGACGCCTATTCCTGCCATTACCCGTTTCCTCCTTCCCGGTCCGCTCTTTCTTCCTCCGGCCACGGGATGTTCTGCCGCCGGCAGAACGACCGATAGATATCCGCATACCGGTCACACATATCGGAGAAGCGGTAGCGGCTCATCATCCTCCGGTATCCGTTTTCGCCCATCTTGCGGCAGCGGTCCGGATGAGCCGCCATATCCGCGATGGCGCCGGCGATCTCATCCGTATTCATAATATGCGTCACAATTCCCGCTTCTCCAAAATCATCCTTCTCTCCGTAGATCAGCCCCCGGCAGTCTCCCACATCGGTGGCAATGACCGGCTTGCGGGCGGCGAAACTCTCGAGGATCGTCAGCGGCTGCCCTTCGCTGATGCTGGTCAGGATGGTGAAATCCATGCGTCCCATATACTTCGTGACATCCACCTTGTCCGTGAAGATAACGTCTGCGTCCGAAGGATCCACCGTCACACTCTGCTGATCCTGCCTGAGACGACCGATCGAAAGCTTCATCTGCCGGGCCATAGCGATACAGCTTCTGGCGTACTCCGGCTCCTCGTTCAGCGGTCCCATGATCCAGAGCCGCAATCCGGGCACTCTGCGCAAGGCGAACCCGAACGCACGGATCATGGTCTTTACATCTTTGATCTCCGTGACGCGCAGAACAGCACCCACATTGATCCGTCCCTCATCCTCCGGCTGCTTCCCCGGAATGTCTGCAAACCGTGCGGGATCGACCCCGTTTGGCGTGATCCGGATCTTCTCCGGAGGACAGCCAAGTTCAATCTGCAGTTCCCGGGCATGCGCATACAGGCTGGTCACCAGGTCCGCCCGGTCATACGCCAGGCGGGACATCTTGCGGAACTGGCCGATCCAGATATCCTTGTACAGCCCCTGAACCCACTTGGCCCGAATCAGCTCCTCTTCTCTCTCTCTTGTGTAGATTCCGTGTTCCGAGACCAGCAGTCCGCAGTGGTACTTTTTCTGCGCCATGGCCCCGAGAATACCGGCATATCCGGTTGCGACACAGTGATAGAGATCCGCGCGGGGGATTACCGACTTCAGAACCAGAAACAGAGGAAGGTAGATCGAACGGAGCGTCCAGAGGAAATCCGAGAACACGATCTCCGGATATTCCCTGTCATAATACTCCGCCGTGATTTTCAGGAAATCCGGTCCCATCAGAATCCCGTCCACGGACACGGTCTCTCTCTGAAAGATGTCAAAGACGGTGTCCCAGTCGGCATTCTGGTTCAGAATGAGAGATCGCAGCGCCTGAACATCCTTTTCCCGCAGAGAATAGTGCATCCGGTTGCGCCTGTCAACGCCCCAGTCCGAATCCTGCAGATATACCTCATGCACTTCTGTCAGATTTTCCGGCAGATCATAGGCGAAAACGCCGCTGTTCCGCCGATCGGCACGAATTGCCAGTACGATGAACTCGATGTCCGGGAATGCCCGGATCAGCTGATCCACCCAGTCGGATACGCCGCCGACCACATAAGGGTAGCATCCCTCGCAGACAAGGCAGACTCTCATGACATTCCCTCCTCCCTGACAGAGATCTCCGCCTGAGCGTCCTGTATGCCCAGCAGCCAGGCCCCATCTTCAATCTTCTCGCAGGTGCCGCCGCGTACTCCGGTGACCTCCTGACCGTGCATCCTCAGTATGAAATACGCCGTTCCCTCAAACGATCCGGCCGCAAGGCGGATCGTCTGTCCTCCGGACGCAAAGCCTTCCGCCACATTGCCATCTGCGTCCAGAAGTGTGTCCTGATAATCAACGGAAAGTGCCGTGCGGATGCGCGCGTCACTCTCAGAGAGCGTCGTCTTATCAAATGTCTGAAACGGTTCCCAGTATGTTTCCAGGTTTCCGAACGCTTCCTCAGACATTCTCTCCCAATGGTCATCCACATCCTCCGGCCAGAGCGTCTTAAGCAGATTGATCCCGGTTGTGGAATAGGCCAGCGCCGTCTGCACGCCGAGCAGTTCAAGATCCGTCCTGAATGTGTGCGAGGCGGCATCCGAGAGAAGCGGCTGCAGAGTGCGGCCTGTATCCGCCCATGCGAGCACCGGACGATCATTACTGTAATCCGACAGAACCGTTCGGATGCTGCCGCCTCCGGCTGCATCCAGCAGGGATCCGGATCCGGGAATGTCGGATGAGGCGATCTGCGCTGCTCCGTACGCGTATCCGTCCGACAGGCTGCCAAGTGCCGCAAATGTCTCACCAGCTGCCACACTCGTATCGGTCGTCCCGGCGTGCAGAAGACAGACGCCGGCCTCCCCGTTTTCCTCCCGCAGCTGCCGCAGATAGAATGTGAGCAGATTCCCGGACGGATCTGTCCCGTCGGCGTAGTCATATCCGGCAGATGCCATCGCCGTGGGAAGATCCCCGGTTCTGCGGCAGAGGGACTCGATGGCAGGCAGGATCACATTTTTTTCAAAATCTGTCTGGCTTCTCCCGTATATCTCCCGCATTGTCTCGTCATTCTCATCCGACAACTCCGGGAATCCTGATATCACCAGATTCTGGGCATTGACGACCGGATAGATATCGTACTCGCTGCAGTCGGACATGATACCGTCCAGGAGCCCGATTCCGATCAGCCGGTCATTCATAAACGCCCCGCTGATGACATAGAGCATACTTTTCTCTCGCTGAACCCGCCAGAGAAGGGAAGGCATGTCCTTGTTGTCCAGTGTTTCGTTTCCTTGCGGTGTGATGATGGCGCTTAAGAAGGTGCGGCTTCCGGCCGACGGGACATACCACGGCACATCCAGGTCCAGATCCTGCAGTTTCTCCTCTCCCTCCTTGTCCTGGTAGATTCTCTCTCCTCCAAGGAGCAGACCCTTGTACAGGTGAATTCCATCCGCGTGAACCGTCTCCTGCCGAATATAGTAGATGTCAAGCAGCAACTGAAGCGGCGCATCTTCTTTCACCTGCCCGGCAGACGGCAGATTCATGAGCACAACCGGGACGCCAAGACCCAGAATCCGGCGGATCGCGGACGTGTCACAGGGATGCGGAAGCGCCGTGGCATCAATCATCACCAGATCCGGGAGATGGCTCTCAGACGGCTGGTACTCTGAGAGATGCTGCGCCGTCACCAGGTTTCGCTTCGTGTAAAAAGCCCATTCCTCAGCCGTCTTTCCGGTATCCACGCCTGACGCGCCAAGATATACGGCGTACCGGGGATTCTCCGACGCCTGCCACACCGTATCTTCATTCAGCGCCGTGGCTCTCAGGTGTACATTCTGCGAATACCGGTTCCGGTCCTGCCGGATTATCTGCGGCCCCTGAAACAGCGTAAGAAGTGCCACCACCATCAGCAATATGCTGAAAAACTGACGTTTGTTCACCATTACAATGCCCCCTCACCGCACTGTCACAACGCCGACCGTATACACAGGACGCCCCGGCTCGTCAGGGACATTCCCCAGGGCAAGAGCCTGGTCATCTCCGTAGATAAGACTGAGTTCCAGGGTATACTTCCCGCCTGCAAGCCTGCCTGCCGGAAGCACAGCCTGAACCGTCATCACCCTGTCCCTGTCCGTTCCGCCGGGCAGCGCGCTCAGATCGTCCGTCAGCATCTGTGTCTGAGCTGCCTCTCCTGCTTCGGATCGCAGCGCCAGAAGTGGCGTGACAGATCTGTACGCCGGGGCAAACCCGATGTTCTGAAATGTCAGGGATATGCAGATCTGATTACGCCACCAATCGTATGCTGCATCCGAACCGACGAGAACATACCGGTACCCCAGATGACTGCGGATGTACGCCGCACCGTCCGTGCCGTCAAACACCCCGTCTTCCGTCACCGTCGTCTTCTTCCATTTATCCCATACGTCCGCGTCATAGTCTGGGTTCAGATAACTCACATGCATCTGAGAGAAGCTGCTGATCGCCTGATCCAGATCATTCCATACCCCGGGATGAATCGCCTCGCCGCCGTCGGGCTCATAGCGGCAGAGAAGTTCCTGAAACTCCAGTTCCCGCTGCCTCGGCCACGCGTCCATAAATCCCTCTGTACTTCCTGCCGCGTCATCCGCATACGTCCCGTAATCCGTTGCAGAACCGGTCATCCCGTCGTTGAACAGTCCGAGCCTCGACGACACCGCCAGTTCCTCTGACACGTCCGCCTGCTGAATCGTTCTCCACTGAGCCGGCGTGCGGACGGCAAGGCGTACCTTTCCTCCGGTCACTTCCCGCAGACATGTATACAGGCGGCGCAAAGAATCCGGGTCCGAGAACCGGCTTCCGTTCATCTCGCCCCAGTTGCCCGTGAATAATCCCTGCAGTGTATAGATGCTGTCCGCGTGCTCCGCAAGCAGAGGCCCGATCTGTCTCATGTGCGCCAGAATCATCTCAATGGAATCCGGTTCCGTAAGTGACGCCATTCCGTCCGTGTCATATACAAACCGCAGGATCAGCCGCTGTTCGCCCGCTGCGAACCGCCCGAGCAATGTATCCAGCGACTGGAGAGCAGATGTGTCGATCGCCCTGTCCCGATAGTCTTTAAGGTTGATCTCCACGAGGATCAAAGAAGCGCCGGTCTGCCGGTTCAACTGCTTTGTCAGCTGGCTCACATCCTCCCCGAGCGTCCATCCGAAGAGCGGGCAGACGCCGCGGTCCGGATTGGTGAGTTCTTCCGCCGTTTGCGACGGAATCTCCGGCATTACATTACTGACTCGCCGTCTGCTCACAAACATCGCCGACATCACAACTCCTCCTGCAAGTACCGCGCCGAAAAGAACTGCCGCAGCACACTTCACTCGCTTCGCGGCGCTCATGAATTCTCTTCCTCCTGCTGCGCTCGCACCTGCTGTGCCGTGAATCCCAGTTTGTACGGGATCTGCGGATCCTGCGTGAATCTGTAGCACACAAACCGGTCATCCTCATACCACACGCGGCAGGCATTCGGATAGGCCTCCTGGAAATTCCTGATCCAGCGAGACGCCTTGGCCTCCAGGATCGCCCGGCCTTCCGGATCAATCGCCGCGGCAGAGGAACCAATGGCATAGTTCAGTGTCTTATCCGCATCCTCCTCCGAGAAGGATGCTGCGGCAAAATCCGGAGAATCTCCACATTCAATACCCATGTCTGTGAACATCTGGTAATACTTGCCGCGCGCGGCAAGCCACTGCGGCCCCTCCGTGAAATAACATTTAGTATACAGAAGCGGTTCCTTTTCGATAAATATATAGACATACGGGGTCGGGATTGTATATCCCGGATATGATTCCTCCATTTTGACAAGTGTGAGGAGTTCCTCATGGTACCCGCTCCAAATCAGCTGATAGAGCTCCTCCGTGGGCGATACGATCGTGTAGCTCTTCGGCGGCATGTCCCGGATAATCTCCCTGGTCAGTTCAACCGACTCCGGATAGCGGCTGGCCGTATGATACAGATACCCGTGATAATGGCCGCTTCCAATGACCAGAGAAAGGCTTCCGAAGATCCCAGCCAGAGTCAGGAGACCGTCTGCTGCCTTCCCGCCCTTGCCCCTCCTGCCGGCCCGAAGGGCACGCATCAGCCCACAGGCCGCCATATCAGGAAGCATACCGCCTGATGCCAGCAGAAAGATTCTTGCCATCGAGAGAACCCTCGTGGCCTCGATCAGCTGAACCAGGCCAAAAGCAGACGCCAGAGAATCTGTCAGAAAGAACAGGGCGGCCAGAGCCGGTATCATGTACAGATCCGCAAACGGACGAAAACGCCGCCAGGGCGGCACAATGCTGAGAAAGATGCGCGCCAGCAGCGGCAATACAAACGCCAGGCACATCGCCGCGCAGTAGATCACCCCGATCCGGCCGGGATACAATTTCAGGAAGCCCTTCTCATAATACGTCTTCGCGGCGGTTCGCATAGCGCGCGCAAGGCGCTGCAGCGCCTGAACGGCGCGCTGCATCTGCACATGGATCCTCTCCGATGCGCTTTCCAGCATGGACTCACCGTTCTCATCTTCTGCTGGTTCTGTTCCCGGAGATGCCTGTTCCGCACCTGTCGCAGCGGAAGATGTCATCCCGGTATTGTCCTCCGCATTCTGTGAGATCTCGGCCTGCCCGCTGCCTGCAGTCTTTCTGTCCGTATGATTCCCCTGCATGACGTTCACAGCCCAGTTTAATGAGCCCTGAAGCGGATGCCCTTCCGCAAAGGCACCCGCCATCGGGGCCATGGCGATCAGAACAGCCAGGACTGCAGCTTTCAGCACCACGGGCAGTCCTTTCCGGCTCAGTATCTGCCGGATCATGGGAACTGCGATCGCAAGGCAGATAAAAGCCAGCATAATGGTCACGTAAAAATGCACGGCGAAGGTCACCGCCACGCCCCAGGCAAATATCCGCAGATCCGGGTCTTCGTCATACAGGATCCCGGAGATCCTGCGCTGCGCTTTCTGAAGAACGCCTCCTTCACTATCTGTCTCTTCATCTCTTGTCAGGCTGCTTTGTTTCCCTGTGCCTTTCAGTTTCTTCAGATACCGCAGCAGAAAGGCACCGCCCAGGAACGCCGCATACATCGCGAATTCCTGCGGAAGCGCTCCCTGCAGTCTTGCTATAAGATAGATATCGTTCAGACTTTCCTGATCAATGGTCAGGAACACGAGCACAACCAGCAGCGGCGTGCCGTCCCAGTGAAATATCTCTCTTAAGAAAAGCCATATGGACACCATCAGCACAGCCGTGTGGATCCCGCCGGTGAACAGCATCAGATTGTACACACTTACGCCGCTCACCGCGTGCATCAGATAGATAAATGTGTGCATCCCTTCCGGATAGATTCCGCCCGAGAAAATCGTTCCCTCGGTCAGCCCGGCGACCCACGCCTGATGGACATATTCATCGCTGAAACTGAAAGCCCGGGCATCAAACGACCCCCAGGAGAAATACAGAACCGAATAGCAGCAAAGTGCTGCCAGAATCGCGCAGGTCAGGACGTGGCCTTTTGTAAACGAGCGGATCCCCCGTCCGATGCTTCTGGCCGCCCGTCCGGGAAGCCTTGCCGCAAGGCAGCAGAAACTCTTAACGCCGATCGTCCCGCGGCCCAGCTTCTCGAGACTGCACATTCCCGAAGCAAGAGCCCCCGCCGTTAGCGGCGCGAGCCGGTACAAAAAAGCTCCGTAGAACAGAATCCGCACGACCCACGCATTGAGCGCGTGCGGAATAAGTCCCAGGCACAGAACAGCCATGTCGGGCAGCAGCACCATGAGAAGCGCGCAGAACGCGAACCTGTACGTGCGGGAGTGCTTCGCGAGGTGAGACCGGAAGACGACAGAGGGCCAGAGGAACATGACCAGGCCGTATACAAGCATCGTCCGGATAAATTCTCCGATCCAGTATGCCATCTTTCTCTTTCATCTCCTTCCTTCATCCACGCACTACCACTTATTACTTTTCTGCCTGCCCCGCGCCAAACAGCCGGATCATCTCCAGCGTTTTATGATCAGCCGGCACGCCGGACTGCATGAGATCCCGCATTTCCTTAGCGAACTTTTCCCGCTCTCCGGTCCGGTAATACAGTCGCAGCCGGTTCGTGTAACTGGGCAGCGCCTCCGGCCAGTCCTTTGCCGAACGGTCTGCCCAGACGGTGCATGCATCCGCATCTCCGATTTCCAGAAGGCGCAGGCAGAGCATCTCCATCTCTTCTGCGCTGACCGCGGTGTGCGCGTACAGCATCTCTGCCGTCTCATTCATTCTGCGCACATAGTATTCCTGTTCCATCGGCGTAAGCACGTGCTGACACAGCACCGCGTTCAGCTCCCGGATCAGGATATGTTCATTGTCTGTCAATGCCGACAGTTTCGCAGCGGATTCCTCTCCTTCCGGATCCTTCAGTTTCCGTTCTTCCTCCCGGATCAGGCTCATCAGTTTATCCACTTCCTCCCGGAAAGTGGTGAGTGCACTCTGCAGAACGGAAGCTCCATAGTGAGCGACCTCACTGTCCTCGCTCTTGAGCGCCAGCGCAATGGTAGACAGAGAGTCGGATATATTCTTTCGGACGACTTCCATCATCAGCCCGCGGGTGTTCTTCTTGTCCGTGACCGCGATCGCTTCTTCCAGCGGCACAAGGTTGCGCTCGGCATTTTCATTGGCCTTTACATCGGTCCTCACGCGCAGCTTGCTGAAGATGACCTCTGCCAGATCCACCTTCTTGTGAAAGAAGATGTGATAGTAGAGCCATCCGAAGAAGAAAAACAGGATACCGGCCACCGGTATAAGCAGCATAACTGCAAACCGCATGCCGCTGCTGCGGCGGTTCTTGTCTTTTCGCAGCTGACAGAAGAGCAGATACAGCAGCGACAGGATCAGATTGATCACAAGGACGGCGAGCAGGATATACAAGTCATGACGCGCTCCCACCGGTGCCTCCTTCCTCCGGGAAGGGGACGGCGCGCATCGCGATGCCGGCTTCCGACAGGCGGCGCAGGACGACGGATGCCCCGGCAGCATTGGTATTCGTGAGCAGCACGAGCAGAGAACCATCCTCCAGCGTTCCGATATAATCTGTGTTTCTCAGAACATGCCGAACCGCCTCCGACCGGCTGTACAGCGTGTCCGTGTTCACCGGCATCGAGAGCAGGGTCGCCTCTGTCAGGCCGTGAAGATATGCCTCGTGATGCACTTCAAGCAGATCGGAGAATGCTTCTTTCTTCAGCACTCTGGTCCCGCTTATGAAGCGCCGGCTCTCCAGCGCAGCCAGATACCGGTCTGCCCTGTACACGGCATCCCGGATCAGCCCGCAGATCACAGCCAGGCGGTCTGCCTCGCCAAGCGTCATCATCTCCCACGGAAGGGTCCAGACCATCACCACCATCAGGATCCGGTCATCCCGGTATACGCCACCGGCCATCATCGGCAGGTCCGGATCCAGAGACCGGTTGATGAAGACGCGCCGGCTGCTGACATCCCGGGACAGCTGTCCCAGTGACCCCCGGCGAATCGAATTGCCAAGCGAGCGCGCCTTTCCGGACGTCGCCGTGAAAAGACGGGCGAATTCAGGCATGGTACAGGTGTAGATGGCGATATCCTCCGAGCCCATCATCTCCTTTAAAAGCCCTGCGGCGTAAAACAGAACCTCATCGGCATTATAGCGGTCCAGTTGCGATACCATGCGGTAGACTTTTCCGACCGAATCATTCTGTGAGATCACCTGGGTCTCAAGGGCATCTTTGACCCGGACATTGCTGCTGTTGATGTCCCGGATATCCTGCAGCTGCCCGACCATGTACTCGTGATCCTCGGCCGCCTCTTCTCGCAGTTTCCGGATCGTGTCATGCAGATAGCCGACTGTCAGGCCGACGATGAAAAGCTGGGCGATCCAGATATAGGTATTATAATCCAGAATCACGTCAAAACCGGTCCGCTGATACATCTGCCGGAAGATGTAACCGGCCGTCGCGAGCATGGCGGAGACGATCGCCTGCTGCTGGCCGTGGACGACCGCAAAGAGCAGGACATACAAAAGGTAAAAATCGATCTTCGCAAAGTACTGACTCCCGACCGCCCGGTTATTCAGCATAAAAAACGGGATGAAGAGGATCCCGTTCTCCAGGAATGGTACCAGGGCGCGGGCTGCCCAGCCGAACCGGCGCATGAGCCGCTGCCAGAAAGTCTCCGCGTGTGGCGCGCCCTCCAGAAATACATCCGGATGGGCTCTCATATACGCAAGAATCCTTTCGATCTCTGTCTTGGGATCCGCAAAGCGATTGATTCCAAAAGCACTTCGGAATCGCGCATTCGACAGCTGCACCCGTTCCTTTCTTTCTCTTCCGCTGTCACAGACCGCTACCTGCGGCATTCCGTCCTTTTTCTTTCCGGACTGCTGTGCACATGCGGCGACGAGGTGCGCGAGTTCTTCTTCGCTGCGGATCAGATCCGAGGCGATATTGTAAAGCCCGTCTCCACAGTCCGGCGCAAACGCGGCCTGGGTCACGAACTGCACCACATCCCGCTCAAAGAGAAGGGAAATCTCATGCTTTCGGTCAAAAGTCACCTGCCGGTTTCTCAGAGCATCAAGGCACATCTGTGATACAACATCCATGGTATCGGCCGGCGTCTGCGGACAGTGGCAGAATGTTCCGAGGCGCAGGATAACGACATCCGCCCCGCGGTCCCTGCGGAAACTCCTGCAGAGATTTTCCGCTTCGATCAGCGCCATTCCGCGGTTATCTGTGTTCTGTGGTGCCGCTGTCTCATCCAGACTGCCGTCGTGCCAACCGCTGAAGACTTCCTGCGAAGACAGACAGATAAAGCGGCTTTTCCCGGTGCAGGAGAATGCCATCAGCAGACTTAGCAGGCAGGCTGTGTACTTCACAGCCGTGTGGGTGGTCTCTGTCTTCCAGTCAAACAGCGGGTCAAACGCGCCGGTGAATACCACGACATCCGGATCGGCGCTCTCAAAGATCTCTCCGATAACTGGCGAATCATAGGGGAAATCATACTGCTCAAACACATGGCGATTGGTTGTCTTTTTAAAGCGCGCACCGGTTATCCGGAAGATCCGGTGGCCTTCTTTATAGAATCGGTCTGTCAGACTGTTAATAAGGCTGCCTTCGCCGCCTATCAGCAATACTTTCATGGCTCATAACGCCTCCCCCATCATTTGTTTTACAGTCCGGCAGAATACTTCCACATCCGGCAGAAGTTCCCCGGCCGGCACTTTGCACGGCTCCGAAAGAACCCGGGCTGCCTCTCCGGGATCATCCGGGTAGCGGCATATTGCACGCCAGAACATTGCTCCCGTCTCATCGGTTTCAAGCGGTCTTTTGTATTCCGGGAGATCCGTCCCCCTGCGGATCAGAAAATACCGCCCGGCCAGATGCCGCAGAAGATACCGTTTGGTCCAGTTGCCAGAGTCTTTCCTCATCTGTCAGCCCTCCTGTTCTTCCGGTACCTTTCCAGCGCACTGCGCAGCTGGCAGTACTGCGGCGTATTTCGGAAACAAAGCCAGTATACCGCGCCCGGAACGATCATGCAGCACAGGAGCCGCTTCAGGAAGACTGTCAGCTGCGCACCTCCTCCGACAAGCCGCACGGCAGCCAGAACCGCCAGAAAAGCCAGCGCGCTGACCGCCGCGTAGCGCAGCAGGAGCACAAAGTATCCGCCGACCGGCTGCAGCAGATATTTCCGGTACAGAACCAGCGGCTCTACCCACAGGGAGACGGAGACGATACTGACCGTCGTTCCGATGAAAACGCCAATCGTGCCCATGCACAGTGCCAGGAGGATCGATGTTCCCAGATTGACCAGGGATTCGGCCACGGTCTTGTAGCGGTCATACCAGAAAAGCCCCAGGGAATCCCGGAAGACAAGTACCGCCTGGCGGATGCCATTCAGATAAAAATTAAGACACAGGACCGCGCTCACCGGCACTGGGAACACGAAGCTCTCACCAAATACAAGTCCGACAAAAGAATTCAGCAGTTCAAACAGACAGATAGCGCAGAATCCGTAGAGCAGATTCACGCCAAAAAGAGTCAGACGGAATACTCTGCTGACTCTTTCTCTCTCGCCGCCTGCCGCCAGATTCCCCACACTTCCGGCGATTCCGCGCACTGCATTATCCGCGATCTGCCGTATGGAGCCGATGATCAGATAATAGTTGGCGTAGGCACCGACGGTCCGCAGCCCGGAGAAAAACGTAAGGCAGAGAGTATCGGTATTGTTGATGATGACGCTGCCGGCCTTGTGAAGAAGCATCGCGGCCGAATTGCGCCAGAGGCTGTGCCGCTCCTTAGAATCCACAGGAACCGACCTCTTGTCCAGAAGAAACGGATAACACTGTCCCGAATACAGATACAAGGCAAGATTCCGCATAAGATTACAGCCGATCTGCGCAAGCATAAACAGCACATAACTCTGCGTGAATATGAGCAGGATAATCTGCAGAATGTCCTGCATAAGCAGAAAGGCACTGTAGAACCAGGTGTTGATGTAGTTGCGCTGATCTGCCAGAAACAGCAGGTCCCGACAGGCCAGAAGATAAGTGCCGGCCGCGTTCAGCACGTACAGCGCGTAGATGAATGTGAAGTGCTCCACATCCGGCCGGGTGCGCATCAGGACCCGGATGAGCGGATATATGACAGCTCCGGCGCATGCCACAGCACATGCGATGAGCGGATAGATGCGCCCGTAAAGATGTACCAGAGCTTTTTGTTTCCTGATATCGTGCCTGGCCACGGGCCGATACAGAGAGTAGACGAGCGCGGTGTCAATCCCCATCTCTGAGAGCGTCAGCGCTCCGAGTATGTTGGACAGAAGCCCGTTGACACCGACATAGTCGGCATTCAGCGTATGCGTCAGCACCACTCGCGTCAGAAACCCTGAGAGAATGACGACAATCCGCGCCGCCATCGCCGCGGTTGCGTTTTTTATCGAAAAGTCAGCGCGCGTCTTCTGCTCCACCACTTCAGCTCCCTGCCATCACACGGTCTTGTCCAGTATCTCACGGAATGCCTTTACATTGCCCGCTTTATCGCCTTTAAAGACCGCAGATCCAGCCACGACGGCATTAACCCCCGCATCAAGGACGTCCTGCAGGTTGCCGGTCCCGATGCCGCCGTCCACCTCAATGTCCGGATGCAGGTTCATCTCGGACAGCATCGCGCGCAGCTGCTTCACGCGGGGAAGCGTCTCCGGTATGAAGCTCTGCCCGCCAAATCCCGGGAAAACACTCATCACCAGGACCATGTCCGCAAGCGGCAGAAGATCCCGGATGCTCTCGACCGGCGTGTCCGGGTTGATGGCAATGGCCGGCTTCATCCCGGATGCCCGGATCTCCCGCAATGCTGCCGCCGTGTCCGGGCACGCCTCGAAGTGCACGGTCAGGCCGTCTGCGCCGGCCTTCCGGAAAGCTTCTACATAGCGGATCGGGTCGGTGATCATCAGGTGGACGTCAAAAAAGAGCCGGCTGATCCGGCGAATTGACTGAATCACAGGTATTCCGAACGAGATGTTCGGCACAAACACGCCGTCCATCACATCCAGATGCAGCCAGTCTGCGCCGGCCTCCTCCACCACACGTATCTCAGATCCCAGCTGTGCAAAATCCGCCGCCAGAATCGAAGGTGCAAGATAATTCATCTCTTCCTCCTCAGCTGTATTTTCTGCGCTCGCGCTCACTGAGCTCCGCAAACATCTGCGCATAGCTCTCGTAGCGTCCCTGCGCGATTTTCCCCTTTTCAAGCGCCGCCTTCACCGCGCAATCCGGCTCCGCCAGATGGACACATCCGTCGAAGTGACATCTTCCTTCATAGGGTGCGAATTCCGGAAAGCAGAAGCGCAGGTCCTCCTTCGGGAGGTCCGGAAGATCAAAGGAAGTGAAGCCCGGAGTATCCATCAGATAGGTGTCCTTCCCGATGCAGAAGATCTGGGAATGCCTCGTCGTCTGCTTTCCGCGCCCGATCCGGCTCATATCCCCCGTCTGCATGCAGTCTTTCTGGCACAGACAGTTCGTGAGCGTGCTCTTCCCGACTCCGGACGGCCCGGCGAAGATGGATGTCTTGCCGGCCAGAATCTCCCGCAGCTCGTTCACGCCGGTTCCCTCCTTCGCGCTCACAAAAAGAAGCCCGGCACCCGCATCCCTGTAGCGCGCGGAAAGCGCCTCCGTTTCTGCCTGCGAAGCCTCGTCTTCCTTGTTGAACACGATGACAGCGTAAATCCCCTGCGCCTGCATCATAACGAGAAACTTATCCAGCAGATACAGGTTTGGCCTTGGCCGGCTGACGGCAAATGTGACAACCGCCTGGTCGATGTTGGCGCACGCCGGACGAATAAGGACATTCTTCCGCGGAAGAATGTCCTCAATGTTTCCGGTCTTTTTCTTCGTGTCCAGCACGGCAGCCTCGACGAAATCGCCCACCAGCGGTTTTATCTTCTGGCTGCGGAAAACACCTTTCGCCTTGCATTCCAGAATCCCGGAAGCCGTCTGAACATAGTAGAAACCGGCGATACCTTTTACGATGATTCCACGCATACGGCCTGCTTACTGCCCGGCAGGCTGATTCTGCGCGGCCTGGTTCTGATTGTTATTCGGATTCTGTGTCTGCGGTACCGTGGCAGGGGCCTGTGTCTGGGGCGCCGCTGTCGGCGCTTCTGTTGCCGGAGCGGCTGTCGTCGGAGCAGCCGTCGTCGGAGCGGCTGTCGTCGGAGCCTCTGTCACCGGTGCTGCCGTAGCCTTCGGACCGGAGCTCACCACGATTGTGATGGTAGATCCTGCCTCTTCCCTGCTGCCGCCTCCCGGCGACTGGCTGATCACAACGCCTGCCGTCACGCTGTCGCTGTTCTGGTAGCTGATGTTCACGCCAAAGCCCTGCGAAGAAAGCGAACTCTCCGCGTCCGATTCCGTCAGGCCTGTCACCGTGTTCACCGTGATCAGACTTGAGGCGGTCGTCTTCTCCTCGGTCGTCGCCGGCTTTCCCGTGTTGACGGTCAGTGTCACCGTCGCACCCTGGCGGATCTTTGCACCCTCCTCATAGGACTGATCGATGACCTCATTGATGGCCGCGCCTTCCTTGTACTGCTGAAGCTCGGTGTACTTAAGTCCCAGGCTGTCCAGCGTCGCCTCTGCATCAGTACGCGACTGGCCGATGAGATTGGGCATTGACACGATCTGTGACTGGCTCGACGTGGATGTCGCCTCTGTTGTCTTCGAGAAGCTGAAGAAGGAACCGGATGCGGCAAAGCGCGCCAGAATAAACACCGCCACAACGGTTATGGCTGCGGCAATGCCGATTCCGATCCACTTCATCACGGCGTCAAGCTTTGAATTGTCCTCGTCGTCGATGTCGGCGTCGTCGAGATCTTCCTCGTCATCCTCATACCCGGTGTCATCGACAAAGTCATCGCTTCCGGTCCCGTCTGTGTCAATACCGGTCGTATCACTTCCGGCTCCGCCCAGGATGTCGCCGCCGTTGTTCAAGAATACCGTGTGATCATCCTTGACCGCGCTGACTCTTCTGGCCGCCTCGGCGGCCTCGGCAGCCTTCGCGAGCGAGTCGGCCTGCGGGCTGCCTGCCTGCACGACGCCGTCCGGCGTCACAGATCCCGGAAGGAACTTCACAAAGTCCCGGTCCGGCATGATCAGAGCTTTCTTCAGGTCCTCGATCACCTCCGTCGCGGACTGATAGCGGAACTCCACCTTCTTCTGCGTGCACTTGATGACAATGTCGTCCACGCACTTGGGAATCCCGGCCACCACGGCCGACGGCGGCTGAATCTGCTGCTGAATGTGCTGTACAGCCACAGCAACCGTCGTATCCCCGTCGAAAGGAACCGTGCCGGTCAGCATCTCATACAGCGTGATGCCGAACGAATAAATGTCCGTCCTCTCATCCGTATAGCCGCCACGGGCCTGCTCCGGCGAGATATAGTGCACCGATCCCATCGCCGTAGAGGTAATGGTCGTCGAAGAAGCGGCCTTGGCGATTCCGAAGTCCGTAACCTTGACCTTTCCCTCGCGGGAGATCATGATATTCTGCGGCTTGATGTCGCGGTGGACGATGTGATGGCTGTGAGCTGCCTCGATTCCCTTTGCCACCTGAATCGCGATGCTGACCGCTTCCTTGTACGGGATACGGCCCTTTTTCTCGATATATTTCTTCAGTGTGATGCCTTCGACCAGCTCCATGACAATATAATAAATGCCATTCTCCTCGCCCACGTCGAAGATATTGACTACATTCGGATGAGCCAGTCCGGCAGCACTCTGCGCCTCGACGCGGAACTTCTGAACGAATGTCTTGTCCGAGCAGAATTCCGGCTTCAGCACCTTAACCGCCACGTACCGGTTTAATTTATGATCCATTGCCTTGTAGACATCCGACATGCCGCCCGCACCGATCCGGTCGGCTATCTCATATCGGTCCGCAAGGTACATACCTCTTCCCAGCATAATTTCTCCTCACGAATCGGGAGTTCAGACGCTCACAAGCATCGCTGTGATGTTATCCCTTCCGCCGGCATCATTGGCCAGATCGATCAGGATCCTGCACGCATCCTCGATATTGTCCGTGTCCCGGACAACCCGGCGGATTCTGGCGTCTTCCACCATATTGGTGAGTCCGTCGGTACACAACAGGATCTTGTCTCCCGGAAACAGGTCGACCGCGAATACATCCGGTTCCACTTCCTTCGCCCCGCCGATCGCCTTGGTGATGATGTTCTTGTTCGCATGATGCCGTGCTTCCTGACGGTCGATCTCCCCGATGGACACCATCTCCTCCACCAGCGAATGATCGCGGGTGACCTGCGTGATGTCGTCAGAAATAACATAAAGCCGGCTGTCGCCGACATTGGCAACTCTGAGTGTCTGACCGTCAATCGTGGCAACAACCAGCGTTGTTCCCATCCCAGCATAATCAGGTGACTCTGAGGCCTTCTCCAGAAGCTTCCCATTTACCGTGCGGATCGCATGACTGATGATCGTGACCGGATCCTGGTATGACGAGTTCCTGATCAGGTCAAGCAGTGTTTCAATCGTGTATCGGGAAGCGAGATCGCCGGCTTTATGGCCTCCCATGCCGTCGGCTACGACGAACAGGTTCGGAAGATTTCCGACCGGTTCGAGGGTATAGAAGAAGAAATCCTGATTCATGCTTCTTTCGCGGCCCACATCCGTGAGCGCGTAAGCGTTCATCCTATTCCTCCGCTTGTTTGTTAGATTCTTCTGATGAGCCCGGTCCGTCCAGGTAGCTCTTGCGCAGCTGGCCGCACGCACCGTCAATATCCCGGCCCATTTCCCTTCTAATAGTAACATTTACTCCGTGTTTTTCAAGCCTTCTTTTAAACGCCTGAATGTCAGAAGCCGCGCTCTGTCTGATTGTCCGCTCCCTCACCGGATTGACCGGGATCAGGTTGACATGACACGGAAAGCCTTTCAGCCGCTCGGCCAGTTCATCGGCGCAGGCCGGTGTGTCATTGATGCCCGCGGCAAGACTGTACTCAAAGCTGACGCGCCGGCCTGTCTTCTCAAAGAAATACCGGCATGCATCCAGGATCTCGTCAACCGAGTATCTCCTGGCAACCGGCATCAGCTTCCGGCGAATCTCATCATTCGGCGCATGAAGGGACACGGCCAGCGTCACCTGGGTTCCTCTGTCCGCCAGTTCGCGGATGCGGGGCACGATCCCGCAGGTGGAGACGGTTATGGAGCGGCGGGAGAGATTATACCCTTCCGGGTCATTGAGAATCTCCACAAACCGGCAGAAATTCTCAAAGTTTTCAAACGGCTCCCCCGAGCCCATCACCACGACACTGTCCACCCGGCTTCCGGACAGCTGCGCGATCCGGTAGACCTGTCCGCACATCTCCGCAGCCGTAAGACTGCGCACGCATCCGCCGATCGTGGAGGCGCAGAAGCGGCAGCCCATCGCGCACCCGACCTGTGACGATATGCACACGGAATTCCCGTGATGGTAGTGCATCAGAACACTCTCGATCACATTCCCGTCCGCAAGCCGGAACAGATACTTGCTCGTGCCGTCGATCTTAGAGACCTGAACTCTAACTGCTTCCGGCACCGTCAGCTCAGCCGTCTGCGCGAGGCGCTTCCGGAAATCCTTCGGCAGATTGCTCATCTGATCAAATGCGGTAGCCTGCTTTCCGTGTATCCAGGAAAAGAGCTGCGCTGCGCGGAATTTCTTCTCCCCCGACGCCGCCAGGTACTCCGCAAGCTCCTGCCTTGTCATGGAACTGATGTCCGTTTTCTCCATCCTCAGATCCTCTCAAAAACCGCCGCGTAAAATCCGTCGCCGGGCCAGTGATCATCCGGCAGATACAGCTTTTCAAAGCACTTCTTCACCGGGAAATGCGCCGCGAACCATCTCGCGTTTCCCTGATTCTCCGCGCCGGCAATCGTACAAGTGCTGTAGATCAGCCGTCCGCCCGGCTTCACGGCTGGGAATGAAGCCGCCAGGATCTTCCTCTGAACCGGCACCAGTGCCCGGCTGTCCGCCCGGCGCACCCGGAGACGGATGTCCGGCTTTCGGCGCAGATCCCCGAGTCCAGAACACGGGACATCGGCGATCACCGTGTCGTACATCTTCTCATCCGCCGCGCAGCTTTCCACGGCGCTTCGGCACTGCACCGTGATCTCAGGCAGATCAAGGCGCCTGACATTATCCGCCGTGCGCGCCAGGCGCTTTTCAGAGATATCGCAGGAAAGAACCGTCCCAGGCTCTCCTTTCTCCCGCATCAGAAGTGCCGCCTGCACGGACTTTCCACCCGGGGCGCCGCACACGTCAAGCACAGCCCCGCCGGGTATAAACCCCGCCGCGCCGTAGGCCGCTGCCGCCGAGAGATCCTGTACATAGAATTCCCCTTCTGCAAAACCCGGGATCGCCTCAACCGCCCCGAAGTTCTCAATCGAGAGGATCCCCGGTGCCTCCTGCCTTCTGCACACGTGAATACCGGCTGCCGAGAGCTTCTCCTCTAAAGCAGCAGCAGAAATCCGGGACGTGTTGACCCGGATGAAAAGCGGCGCCTCGCGCCCGAACGCCGCAAGCACTTCCTCGGCGCGCTCTTCTCCGGCGGCCCGGGTCACCTCCTGCACGATCCAGCCGGGAACAGAATAGCGGATCTGCAGATACCGCCCGGCATTCTTCTCCCGGTCCGGAAAGGAAAATGTGCCCTTCCTGCGCACAAAGCTGCGCAGCGTCCCGTTGATAAAGGCCTTCGGCCCCGTTGCACCGGCGAGCTTTACCGCCTCATTGACGGCGGCCGCATCCGGCACACTGTCCATGTACAGAATCTGAGCAGCTGCCATGCGCAGAATCCAGGCAGTATCCGGTTTCTGCGCCCGCATCGGCCGCTTTGCGACCATGTCCAGAAAAAAGTCCAGCGTGATGGCTCTTTCCAGAGTCGTGCGCGTCAGGCGCGCGATAAAACGCCGGGCCTGTGCCATCTCCGGCCCCGGAATGGTCTGAAGCTGGCTGTGCAGGGCCTGATCGGCCATCATGCCGTCCGATACTTTCATCAGAACCGACAGAACCATGCCGCGTTCTGATGCCGTTGATGCCGTCTTCAATCGCGGTTCCTTCTTCCGTATATAAAGATCAGGCGCAGAAGCTGCAGGACAGCCGTCAGGGCCGATGCCACATATGTAAGCGCAGCCGCCGTGAGAACCTTTCTGGCACCTTTCTCTTCTTCCATGCTTACAACACCCTGTTCTTTAAGCATGGTAAGGCCTCTGCGGGAGGCGTTGAACTCCACCGGAAGCGTCACCAGCTGAAACAGCACACAGACAGAAAACAATATGATGCCGATCTCGATCAGGATCTGACCGCCGCCTGAGAAGATCAGGCCGAGAATAATGAAAAACCAGGATGCCTGCGAGGCGAAGTTGACGACCGGCACCAGCGCCGAGCGCACGCGAAGCGGCATATATCCCTTCGCGTTCTGTACGGCGTGCCCGCACTCATGCGCCGCGACAGCAACCGCTGCGACCGAATCGGATCCAGCCACCGCGTCCGACAGATTGACGGCATTGGTCCGCGGGTCATAGTGATCGGTGAGACTGCCGGCCACACGCCCCGTCGCCACGCCGTAGAGTCCCTGCGAGTACAGCAGTCTCTGTGCCGTCTGCGTCCCGGTCAGTCCCGAAGACGCTCTCACACGGCTGTAGCGCGAGAAGGAAGACGAGACGAGAGCCTGCGCCGTTCCCGCGAGAATCAGGCTGATCAGCATGATCAACAGATAGCCAGGATCCATATAATAATAATACATACCGTATTATCCTTTCTCCCCCAGAACTTCGCCAGGCCGGACCGGATACCCGCGCAGATACGCAGACACATCCATACGGCGCCTTCCCTCTGGCTGCACTTCCTGTACAGTAAGCTCACCTTCCCCGCAGATCACGGCAAATGTACCACCTGCGGCATCCGATATACGGCCGCACTCCTCTGCCGGGTGCGATCCGCCCTCTTTCACCTCTGCCTTCCAGATCTTCAGAAGCTTTCCGTTCCGGTACGTGAACGCGCTCGGCCACGGATTAAATCCGCGGATGTGCCGCTCAATGACTGCGGCCGGCTGCCTCCAGTCAATCAGCCCGTCCGCCTTGCTGATCAGGCGGACCGTACTGGCCTGCGAGTCATCCTGCGGGACGGCTTTCACGGTTTTGTTCTCAAGCCCGTGGATCGTCCGGATGAGAAGAGATGCACCGACAGCCGCCAGGCGTTCAAACAGACTGCCACCTGTCTCGTCGTCTCTCAGTCTCACCTTTTCCTGCAGCAGGATGTCACCGGTGTCGATGCCGGCATCCATCTGCATCGTCGTCACGCCCGAGTACTCCTCGCCGTTGCAGACCGCCCACTGGATCGGGCTCGCTCCCCGGTACTTCGGAAGCAGCGATGCGTGCACGTTCACGCACCCGTATCGCGGGATGTCCAGCAGTTCCTGCTTCAGAATCTGCCCGAACGCCGCCACAGCAATGATGTCCGGCTCCATCTGCCGTACCGTGCGTATGAACTCCGGTGCACCTGCACGCTCCGGCTGCAGCACCGGCAGTCCGAGATCCCTGGCCGCCACCTTGACGGGTGATGCAGACAGCTCGTGCTTTCTGCCCTTTGGCTTGTCCGGTTGCGTGACGACAGCCAGAATCTGCTGGCCATCGGCGAAAAGTGCCTTCAGATCCGCCACCGCAAAGTCCGGCGTCCCCATGAATATAATTTTCATTCTTCCTGTGCTTCCTCTTGTGCTTCGCCCTCAGATTCCGCCGTGACATCGTGCATCTCCTCCGCGATGTCGACATACATCTTCCCGTCCAGATGATCGATCTCATGCTGCAGGCAGCGCGCGAGAAGGCCTTCTCCCTCGACCTCGTATTCCTTCATATCCGCGTCAAGCGCCCGCACCCTGCAGTGCATGGCCCGCTTCACCACGCCGACCTTACCCGGCACCGAGAGGCATCCCTCTTCGCCGATCTGCTCTCCGTCCTTTTCCACGATGACCGGATTAATAAGCGTAATCGGATCATCGCCACAATCTATGACAACGATCCGGCGCAGAATCCCGACCTGGGGCGCTGCAAGCCCAACGCCATTGGCCGCGTACATCGTGTCGAACATATCTCCGATGAGCTCTTTCAGCCGGGGCGTGAGAATCTTCACTTCCTTCGCCTTCTTGCGGAGGACCTCGTCGCCCAGCTCCCGTATCTCCCGTAATGCCATGTGTGTTAGTCCTTTCTCAAAAGTCAGTCGTCAAACTGATACTGTACAAAGATCTTATCATATCCTGGATCACCACAGAGACGCGCGTCCACCAGGTCCTTAACCAGGATCAGATCAGACCGCGATGGGCTCCTGACACAGATGACCTGCCGCCAGGAATCCTTGATCCTGGCGATGACATCTGAAGCCGGACCGGTGCAGTCCGCCTCAGGCTTTCCCGCAATGGAACACCGCACCGCTTCACCGACAGCCTCCGCGCACGCGCTCAGGCGCTGATTATCACAGGATGAGAGGAGGATCTTCAGCATGCTTTTCACCGGCGGATAGCCGAGCAGCTTTCTGTATGCGATCTCCTGCGCGTAAAAGGCCTCGTAATCCTGTCTGGCCGCCGCCTTGATCGTGTAATTGTCCGGGCTGTAGGTCTGGATCACGACCTCGCCGGGCCGTCTGCCTCTTCCCGCGCGTCCCGCTGCCTGCACCAGCAGGTCAAACGTCCGCTCCGGCGCCCGGTAGTCCGGCGCAAACAACGAGAGATCCGCGTTCACGATCCCCACCAGCGTCACGTCCGGAAAATCATGGCCCTTCACGATCATCTGCGTCCCCACGAGGATATCCGCCTCGTGATTGGCGAATGCCGACAGAATCCGCTCATGTCCGTCTTTGCCGGACGTCGTGTCCGCGTCCATCCGCAGGACCCGCGCCTCGGGAAAGATCCGTTTCACCTGTGCCTCAATATTCTCGGTGCCTGCCCGCATGCCGCCCACGTGGGGGGAACCACACGCCGGGCAGATCCGGGGCACCGGGGATGTATACCCGCAGTAGTGGCAGGAGAGCCATCTGTGCCCGCCCTGAACATGCAGTGTCATGGCCACGTCGCAGTGCGGACATTTTACCGGTTTTCCGCAGCTGTAACAGGCGAAGTGCCCGAGATACCCGCGCCGGTTCAAAAAGAGCATGGTCTGCTCGCCCCGCTCCAGGCGGTCCTGAATCTTCTGCGCCAGTTCCAGCGAGAGCGGCGTCCGGTTGCCTTTTCTTAGCTCCTCCCGCATATCCGCGACGCCTACAGACGGGAGAGTCTGTTCCGTTGCCCGCGACGGAAGGGTGAGCAGGCGGTATTTCCCCGTCTTCGCCCGGTAGAAACTGGTCAGACTCGGGGTGGCAGAGCCAAGAACGAGACTCGCGTGCATTGTATCTGCGATGTGCTGCGCCGTCTCCCGCGCGTGATAGCGCGGCGATACCTCGCTCGCGTAGGATTCCTCCTGCTCCTCGTCGATCACGATGAGCCCCACCTTCGGCAGCGGCACAAACAGCGCGCTCCTGGGGCCCACGACCACGTCCACTTCTCCCTTCATGGCCCGCAGGTATGTGTCGTAGCGCTCGCCCTGGCTCATACGGGAGTGCAGAATCGCCACCCGCTCCCCGAAGTACTCCTGGAAGCGGCGGACTGTCTGGAACGTGAGCGAAATCTCCGGGATCAGCACGATGCTCTGTCTCCCGGCTCTCGCCATATGCCCGGCCATCTCCAGGTAGCACAGTGTCTTTCCGGACCCCGTGACGCCGTAGAGCAGATATGTCCCCGTGCGTCCCGCGTCAAAGTCCGAGAGCACAGCGCTCACGCAGCGCTGCTGATCGGCGTTCATCGAAAGTCTTCCGCCCGCCGCTTCTTTATATGGGCTTATTCCGGTCCGGTACGCTTCCTGCTCTTCTATGTCCACCAGGCCCATCTGCTCCAGATCGCGCATCGTGGACATCTGGATATTGAGTTTGCTTTCTGCCAGGGCGCAGTCAAGCCTTCCCGCCGAGAGTAAGGCTGAAAGAAGGCGCTCCCGCGCCACGGCATGCTTCCTGTGAAAGGTGTCCAGTGCTGTCTGCGCCGTCTCTCGGTCGCAGGCCAGCACCAGAGTTCTCTTCACGCGTCTCGTGACCTTTGCCTTGACCGGCAGCACCGTCTTCAGCGCCTGAGCCATGGTCGACCCGTAATTATCCTTCAGCCACGCCGCAAGCTCGATCATCCGCGACACCGGACCGACCCGCCCGTCATCAACCGACAGGATCGGTTTGATCTTCTCCGGAGGCAGCGCCGGAGTGTCCGAGAGCCCGGTCACATACCCGGCCTGCTCGCGGTTGCCGCGGCCGAAGGGCACCCTAACCATGGTCCCGATGGCCACTTTCTGCGCGATTTCCTCCGGAATTCTGTACTGAAACGTCTTGTCCAGCTTCTCGTGGCTGATGTCCAGAATGATATCTGCGTACATTGGCTGTCTGTCAGAACAGGCCGACAATCCGGCCGGTGTCTGTGTCAAAGTCGATGGTATCGGCCGCGGGTTTCGTGGGAAGCCCCGGCATCGTGAGGATCGATCCGGTCAGCGCAACCACAAATCCCGCGCCCGCGCTGATGGAGACCTCCCGCACATGAAGCGTGAAGCCCTCCGGCCGTCCCAGCTTCTTGGGATCATCCGAGAGCGAATACTGCGTCTTGGCCATGCAGACCGGGCAGCGGCCGAATCCCATCTCCTCGATGTGCTTCAGTTCCTTTACAGCTGCCGGCTCAAACTCCACGTCCTTTGCGCCGTAAATCTGTCTTGCCACCGTGACGATCTTATCCCGGATCGGCATTTCGTCCGGATACAGCACGTGAAAGTCCGACTTCTTCGTCTCAAGCGTTGCCAGGACTTTTTCAGCCAGATCCTTTCCGCCTTCACCGCCCTTTGCCCAGACATCAGAGAGAGCGAACTCGCAGCCCATTTCCTCCACATGCTTCCTGACGAATGCCAGCTCCTCCTCCGTGTCGGTGAGATAGTGGTTCAGCGTCACCACGATCGGGACACCGAACTTCTTCATGTTCTCGATGTGCTTGTCGAGATTGCAGATGCCGCATTTAAGCGCCGCGAGATTCGGCTTGCCAACATCGGCCTTGTTTACACCGCCGTTGTACTTGAACGCCTTCGTCGTCGCCACGAGCACGACGCAGTCCGGATGAAGGCCGCCGAAACGGCACTTGATGTCAAAGAATTTCTCCGCGCCAAGGTCCGCGCCGAATCCCGCCTCGGTCACGCAGTAATCCGCCAGCTTCAGCGCTGTCTTCGTGGCGCGCAGCGAATTGCAGCCGTGCGCGATGTTGGCGAAGGGCCCGCCGTGCACAAGAACCGGCGTGTTCTCCAGTGTCTGGATCATGTTCGGCTTCATGGCATCCTTCAGCAGCACCGCCATCGATCCTGCCGCGTGCAGGTCGCCGGCTGTGACCGGATTTCCG
>OCTW011388080.1_pt1 | contig 40177 bp, 41 predicted proteins | sample 1539671 | NCBI WGS metagenome assembly OCTW01 (sample SAMN02144230, study PRJEB22623) | gut metagenome | biome: sheep rumen | host: Ovis aries | place: New Zealand
TTTTACCGCAATTTGTGTAGCCTTGGAAGCATTGCCAAGTCCTTCCATACCGCCTTTAACCCTCAACATCTTTGCAGCGGCTTCGTCAGCACCTTGTGACATTGATTTGAACATACCACCAAATCCCTCACCGGTGTTCATCTGTTTCCTCAATTGTTCAAGACCTTGCAACATTGATTGAAGAGACATAAGTTTCTGAATACTTTCCTCAAAACCGGTGTTTCCAAAGAATGCGCTGAAACCTTGTGTAATCTGACCCATTGCACCGAATGACTGCATCCAGTCAAGTGCTGTGTCCATACCTTGTGAAGATGTTTTTACGTCATTTATTGCACTGTCAGCCTCTTGTAAAGCCATTTCCAACTCATGTAAGGCTTTAATTGTATCGTCATACGCTTTCTCACCTTGTTTGCCCTCAACGGTCATTTGTTTCAGGTTTTCTTTCATTGTTCTCATCGCCTCTTTGGTCGAATTGAACTTCACCTCTTGTTCACCAATCTTTATGGTGATACCGTCCATTGCGCCTAACGCATCTGCGATACTGCCTGCATAATTGCCTACATTGCGACCATACTGACCGTATGTTTCCTCTATTTTCTTTAAAGCATCGTTAAGTTCGTTTGCCCTCTGGGTGGCTTTCAGAAATTCGTCAGAACCTACTTCCATTGACTGCATAGCAGCCTTAATGTCTGCCAATTCCGATTTCATACCCAACATTGTTTTTGGTAAGTCTCCACCATTGAGAATACCGCTTTTTTCAATTCTGTCCATTGCGGCCAGAGATTTCTGTTCGGCATTTAATTCTTTCATTGCTTGCTTTTCATCCGCAAGTTTCTTTCCGATTTCACCCTCCAACACTTCTCTCTTCTCTTGTGAGCGGTTGATTTGGTCAATAATCTTTTGCTCCGCTGTAAGGTCTGAAACCCGGCTTTTCGAACCACCCCCTGATGAGCCACCAGAACCCTCAACCTTTATTCCTTTTTGATTGAGGGCATTGATTCTTTCCTCTAAATTGTCTAATTTCTTTAAAAGACTGTCAACGGCATCCACCGACTCAGTGATGCCATTGATAACTATCGTATAGACCTTTTTATCTGCCATAACTTAAATATTTTTTATATTAAACATATTTGGTCAGTTCAATCTTAAGTCTTATATTTACAAATATTAACAATATAAATATATAGAATATGAAAGAAACTGATATTGACTTTGACCGTTATATTATTTATGAGGACGGAAGAATTTTTTCAAAGGCAAAAAATGATTTTATGGAAGAAACTCCAAATGTTCATGGTTACATACAAAATAATTACAAATTAAAAGACGGTTCTTCTTCTCGTATTTCTCGTCATAGAGTTATATGGACGTATTTCAACGGTGAGATACCGAAAGAATTAGAAATTGACCATATAAACACAATAAAAACTGATTGTTCATTAAATAATTTAATACTTGTATCAAGAAAAGATAATTTGAATAATCCGTTGACTTTGGTAAATATGAGTAATGCACAAAAAGGAAAACACCATACAGAAGAAGCCAAGAAGAAAATGAGTGAACAAAGACAAGGTGAAAACCATCCTATGTATGGAAAAAGACATTCAGAAAATTCAAAGGTAAAAAACAGATTAAGTCAAAAAAATAAAAAACCGGTTGCACAAATAGATGTAACAACCGGCAATTATATTAAGATTTGGGAAAGCATTAGAGAAATTGAGTCTTCATTAGGTTTCAGCCATTCTCATATATCCAGATGTTGCAATGGAAAACTCACTACTTCATATGGCTTCAAATGGTCATTTGTATAAGGTTATTTCCGTTTCGTTTTGTCCGGACGGGTCATAACCACTTATGTTCTGGCATAAATACAAATCTTTATCAAATTTTACTAAACTTCCTCCTCGCAATGCCTTGTATTCTTCCGCTGTGAGATATGCCTTCAATTTAACGTAGTTTGAGGTGTTGGTGATAATAGAACCGTTGAAATATCTGGTGAATATACTCTCTTCGTCAGTATAATATGACAAATTGAAATTACCATAATTGTTTTGGGTTAACGTTATATAGACCTCTTCGTTTCCATTGCTTGCAAGCGGCAATGTGTCATTTGACTGTTGTACTCTGTACCAGAACCTCTGTGTAAGCGAATAACCGTCCTTTGACATTGTATCACCGGTATCATGGTAATCATCAATCATATTTTCTGACAGTGCTATTGTTGCTATATCATACACCTCTGTATCTTTGGTAAAAGGTGTGTACCAACAATATGAGAACTGTACCTGCTCAATTTCCTCTTCCTCATTCATCGGGTTGTTCAATTCAATTATTGCCGAACCTCGTTTTCCCCAATCTTCCCAATCTGAATCGTTTATATGTTCGTCAGGAACTGTTGTCTCATAACCATATTCGTCAGTGTTTATTGACCATTCAACGCCCATCTTACTCGGATAGTCAATTGATTGCGATGTTATATCACTCTTGAATATATTCGTTTTTTTGTCAAGGTCGATTGCATTTGTTGACTGGGTAAGGCTTGTGGTCTTATTGCTGTCTATCGAAAGGTTATTGCTGTCCATCGTTATGGTGAGGTTGAAAGTGTTCTTCACATTCTCTATCCAGTCCGATATTTGTGTGTCCTTGTTCAGGAAATTACCCAAATTCAATAAATAAGGAAATTCCGTCTGCATACTATACGAAAAGTTGGGGTCAACCTTTGTCAATTTCCATGTTCTGGGTGATATTGCCCTTATGTCAAGTTCATAATTGATTGTGCAGCCATATTTCTGTTGACCGTTGAAATCTCGGATAACAGACAACAATTCAAGTTTGTCACCACTATTCAACCATACACAACAAGTCACCTTTCCAGAGAAAGATGTGGAAGTTGCAGAAAAATAATTGTTTGGTGCATTGTTATAAGTATTTTGATTGACCGTTGTCGGTGTCTTTGTTATAACACCGGTTGTCAAATCCTTTACAACTTGTTCCATACCGTCCACATTTGCGAACACATGATTTTCGTCAACATTACCTCTGTCATATGAATATCCGTCTTTCAGCACTGAAACAGTATTGCCACCGTCCATTGTTGAGAAACCGCAAATGAAATTGGGATTAACGGCTGAATCATATGGCATCACCTTGTTGTCCTTGTGCATATAACCCAACATACCACTGTAATATGTCTCCAACGTCCTTGCGCCACCGCTGAAAGCACCCCTTGAACCGCCGAAACCACCAGCCTGTTTATTTTCGGCGACACTTATGATTGCAGCCCTTGTTATGCCGTTTTCCTCTGTAGGTAATTCACTCGCATATAACGCTTGGTGAGGAAAGTCTGTTTCCCACTCTTTTTTATTCGGATATGTACCACCTTGGTAAGAACCACCTTGGTAAGTGTATGATTGTTGTGTGGGGTCACCAGTCATATAGCATACATTTTTCTTTCCCTTTATCAATTCAACATTGTCATCATAATTCTTGACAAGTTGAATTTCAATTGGCGTTTCACCGTTGAAATTCTTTGCGAAGGTGACCTGATGATTGTCAACCATTTCCTCGTCCTGCTCATAAGAAGTGAACCATTGGTTTGCCCTGAATGTTGTTGACGGTGCATTCATTGAACCGCTTACAGTTAATGTTATCTCATAAAATCCGTCCGCTGGTGCTATTATCATACGTTCCTCTGGGTCATACATATAACATGGCTCTGTAATTGTTCCATTGCCAAGCAAATTGTGTATGATGGCACTTGAATAATTGTATTCAGTCCTACCGGTGTATGACATACCGCTGTTTATCGCCTCCTTTACTTTCCGGTAAGGGAAATCCAATTTTTGTGTCCATTTGTTATCGTCTGTCGTTGTGTTGACCGTTGCGTTTGTGATATGAACCCTGCCGAATTTTTCATTTCCCAAATTATATTGTGGGTTTTGGTCATCAGCAATAGAATAACTCATAAATATATTGTTTAGTTGTGGGTCGGAGAAGGCAGAGCCACCGACATTCACACCACCGAATTGTTCGAACAACCTTTTCATGACCTCCAACATATTCAACGAAGGTGGAAACGAATTGTGCCAGAAACGGCAATATTCATCTATCAACTTATTGCTTGTGTAATCGCTTGCAACATCATCTGTGTAGTAAGGAACTTTCTGCCATTTTCCATAACTGACCAAAGGAAAGAAATATTTCTCATTTGAGCCGTTTATCTGATTGATGGTGTCAGCACCTTGGTAATCAACTTCCCATACCAAATCAGACAATACATGTTTTCCGAACATATTCTGTCCGTCATAGACCTTGACAACCACCAGATTGACGTTGTAGGTCTTCTTCGAATAAGAATATGAATTGATGATTAAATGACCCTCAAATATCAATGTCTCGTCAACATACAGCCTTGCCGAATACTTCCTATTGAACTTGGATGGTTTTGATAGGTTATCCGCATAGTTGAATATGCGGTTGTTCTTCGGTGTGGACGGTATTTCAAAGGAAAATGAATATTCACTTTCGACACTTTTATTAAAAACTGGATTAAAACGTTGATTGTTCAAACGTACATCTAATAAGTTTGAACCCAAATCCAACATTTCACCTTCTACTTCTAAAATATATTTTACCATAAAAAAAATATGTCTAGTTTTTTAACTAAACATATTTTTGTATCGCCATATATATCCTCTTGATGTTTTTATTTCCCCTCTGCAACAACTTGCAATATGCCCAAAATTAAAACCATTTTGCCTTGCTGCTTCCTTTACCGATGGATATTCTTTTACAAATTGTCCGTCTGTGGTGTATTGGAGAACTGTTTTTGAACTGTCTTTTCTGTTTAATTGTGTTTCAGTTGCCCTTTTTGTTCTTGTTCCATAATTGATGTTGTAATAATGTGTACACCACTCCAAATTGAAAACAGAATTATTTTTTGTGTCTTCATCTTTATGATTCACTTCTGGCAAATCGTATGGGTTAGGTATAAATGCTTCTGCAACCAAACGATGTACTTGATATTGTGTTATTTTTCTCTTTTTAAAGAGATTTACTACTATATAACCATAATCATTAATAATTGGTTTTAATATTCTTTCTCTTCGAATGCGTAGATGGTTTCCACATTGTTCATACCTTTCCAGACTTTTTATTCTACCACAATTTGAAACTTGATACAGACCTTCATAGTCTTTTACATCAACCCATATTTCTTCCATAATCTATATTTTTACATTGTTAATTTTTGTAAATATAAGACTTTATGGTGACATGACCAAATTATTCAAACGATTTGCGGTATTTAATTACTATTCTGAAGAGATTCGGATATGCGTTATCTCTTTCCTCTGAAACCGATGTTATGATAATATGTTCGACCTTATCCTCTGTTGCCAACCATACATCTTTCGATTTTGCCATTTCTTCGGTAATAAATAAACTATCCTTTTCCAAAAGGTGTGATGTGAGTTGGTATTCAGTTGTTTTTCCGGTGTCATAGACTTTTTCTTCCTCATAAGCAGGGTTGGTGTAATAATCGTAAATATTTTTGTAATAATTCTTTTTGTTTATTGAAAGTGTTTCCGTTTCGTCTCCAACGAAGTCAAAATAACCGATACCACCCAGCGGGTTATGCCATTCAACCCTATGATATTCGGCTGCTGTATTGACCGGTTTTGCAATATTGAACACTACCTCATCATTCGCAAACTCAACCTTGACACTGTAAACGGAATTATATAATTGACCTGGGATTGTGTATGCGGCTCTCCGTATCTCTGGATTGCCGTATCCGCTTATTGTGTTGCTGTTGATATCAAGTACTGTACCGTTGCTGTCCATCGCTGTAAACGTCAAAGAAGTACGTCCGGAGCCATCTATAAAATACGCTATCTCTATCTTGTTGCCATAAGTCCACAATTTATATTCGTCTGGATGTGGTATCAATAATTTCGAATAATTCTCAATCCAATTCTCACTGTATGAGGTCTTGAATCCTTTGACGATATGGCTTGTGAATTGTCCATCGCTTGTGAATGTTCCATCGTTGTCTATGTGGCTGACCATACAAGTGAAAGGCTTGACGGCTTCGTATTCGGCAAATGTTGATAAAATAGACGAAATATCAAATGCAACCTCGTCATTATAAAATGACTTCATAAGAGGTATATTTACGTTTGTCGTATCATCGAACACCTCACAAATGACATTTGCACCTTGCAAGTTGGAAGAAACCGTTCCATCATTGTGTGTCAACGATATACCATGACCGACCATATTTGACTGTATGGTGTCATTTACATTCCCGATATTTTTTGCCTCAAGTGTCACCAACGGCTGACCCTCTGTATATATTGAAAAGTTGGCATATATATTTGGGCAATTCCTCAATGCGTTGCAGATACTGGCGGCGGTTGATACGTTGTCATTCTGTTTAATATAAAAGAAACTACCCTTTGCATCCTTGGGGTTGATTACGTTGGTAATTGTGTTTCCCATAAAGGACAACGACCATTGAGCGTTTGCCGTTGCTGTTAAACCGTTTACACTTATTAACCATAATTCTTTTGAACCGGTTATTTCCTCTTCCATACTGACAATATTGTAAATGTCATCAAACACAATCATTTCTGATTTGTACTGCTGAAAGGCTGTAATATCGTTATTATTAAAAGTTAAATTCATATTTTATTCAGTTTTTTAATTAAACATATTATTATGAGAAAAAAATAAATGTGGTTATCTTCACAGACCACCACATTCGAAAAAAATATATTTTAATAAAAATAAACGAAATCAATCAGTAAAATATTTATCCAGTTCCTCAACAATCATATCAAAGACCTTGTTGCTGAAATCGTCAACAAATTTGTCCAAAAAAGGCAAAACAAATGCTGGGTCATCATTGAAAAATCCGTTTCCAATAAAAGGTCTTGCCGCTATACCATATTTAACGATGCTGTTGATACAAGCCCATATTGTCTGTGTCTCTGTCATTCCAGAAAAACGTATTCCTTTCTTCCTTACCCATCTTGTAACTCCCTCGACAAAGCCATGTGGCGGTCCTACGCCCCAACCGGGTTTTCTGCCACCAACGACATATGTGTAATAATCCGCAATCTCAAATGCTATTGTATTGTCATCTGTAACTTTTGCATCAACCGATTTATAAAGGTCAGAACCTACAAGTGTATTCTGACCGGTTTTATTATTGATACCAATATCGGATTCCATTCTTTTAAGAACCTCGTTTTTAATATCAATCGCCAGTTCTCTTAATGAATTATATAAAATATCTTTCAACATTTATTTGTGGGCAATTTTGTTTTCTTGATTTTAAGTTCCTCGCTGATTTCTTTTTCCGGAACATCAATTCCCTTGTCAGGTTCGTCCTCATAAGGCTCATCGTTGAAGTTCTGTTCATAGTCACATATATTGAGTGGTGAGGGCATTTCAAGAACAATGCTCAACCTTACACCTGCACTGTCATCATCGGTATAGTGGCTTACAAGCATAATAGAGAAATCATGCATCTTTAAAAAACCTATATTATGTGTTTCCAAGTATTTTAATATGTCAAGAGCAATTTGGAATGCATCGTCTTGCACTTTGAGGATGCTGTCTTCTTTCTTGTCGGGTTGTGCCAATATATACATCTGAAACTCCGATACGAATATATTGGTTGTTATATTCATCTGGTGCATCGAATAATCATCAAGATACACTTGGAATGTCTTGTAATTGTTCTGTGCATTGTTATAGACCTTTGCTTGATACTTGAACGTTTTGACACCTTTGTGTCTCAATGCTATATTTTTTAATATTTCAACTAATTGTTCTAACATAATAAGTTTTTTATTATAAACATATTATTTGTATTTCCATTTATAACCACCAGCAGATTTATAACCATATTTACCCTTACAACAGTTGCAAATACCACTATTGGGTATTCCAGTTAGTTTCTCCGCTTCTTTTGCAGATTTATATTCAGCAACAAATTGACCATCCTTTGTGTATTGAAGAACTGCTTTATTTTTATTTTCATACCGTTCTGGATGCAGTTTGTTGTGTTCTTCCTTTGTTACCCACATGAGGTTGTCAGCATGATTATTTATCGGGTTGTGGTCAATGTGATGGACATCTGTTTTTCTTTGAGGATTCGAAATAAAGTGTTCAGCAACGAGAATGTGAATATAAGGTGAAAATACTTTTTTATTTTTATTTAAATTGACAAAATAGTGTCCTCGTTTGATACAAGGAGTTAAAACTATTTCTTTTCTAAAATACTTATGTTTTCCATGTTCAACGTATCTACCCAAACTTTTCACTCTTCCACAATTTGATATTTGATACAAACCTTCATAGTCTTTTACATCAACCCATTCTTCTTCCATAATCTATATATTTACATTGTTTATTTATGTAAATATAAGACTTTAGAATGACATGACCAAATATTAACGTTTGTTCTTGCGCTGATTATCTTGAAACTCCATTTCCGCTTCTTCTGCTTCTGACCTCATTATCTGATAAGCAGACCACATTAGGAATTGACTGAGATTTGCTTCTTCAATTTTTTTAACTTTCGTAAAATCGCCCTCCGCTGCATCCATGACCAATTTGGTGAATCCCCAGACTTGTGATAATTCTTTATACTGTCTGCAATGCTGTTTATTTGATTTTCTGCTTCCGAACACAATTGGGTTATGGCTCTTGAGGTCAGAAAGCATTTCAAAAAAAAACCTATGGCTGGTAAAACGTCCAAACAACTTAATTTTCCGAACATTTCTTTCCTCTCTTCGAATTTATTGAGTTCGTAATCCTCATTATAGGGTTCATCCGGTAATCTGAACAACACTGCAATAATACTGACCAAATCATCCTCGTCTGTCCGCAATATTGTATCAATTGATGCATATTCAGCAACGGTGAGTTTTTCTTCTATGTTTGAAACGTATCTCTTTCCGTTGACCTCAATATATGGTTTTGGTTCAATCTTTGGCAAATCTGTTTTCAAAAACACCATTCTGGACATAATGCTGTCAAGAAACTCATAAGGGAGATTTTCTATCTCTGCTCTTTTCTTGTTCAACAAGATTTCCAAATTGTCAAAGATATTGAATTTTTCACTCTCGTTTTTCTTTTGTGCTCTGTTAATTGCACACAATTGGCTGAATGTGATTTCAGACCAATCTTCTGGTACGGTATATTTACCGAAGTCTATATTTCCGTTTTTATCTGTTTTTACTTTTTTTGCCATATTCTTATTTCAAATGTTTTGCCATATCCGGCATAAAATAATTATTTATCTTAAACAATGCTCTTTTGTCCTCTCTCGCTTTCAATGCCATCAACAGTGACATTATACGGTCATCATGATATGGTGGCTTTGCAGCGAATGTTATGTTTCTTGTCTTTTTGTTTATCGTATATGTGAACACACCCAGTTGTTGATATAGTTCTTTGTCAGTCTCGTTGAAGAATATCTCGTTATTCGCAATTGATGTTTGCAACAGTGCCACCATATCTTTTTTGCTTGTATTTGTTGTTTGGAAGCCAGATAACTTGTTTTTCTTAATTACAAGTTTTTTTATCTCGTTTATCATAGGCTCACCAATTGAATTACTCTCCATATATGCCATAACCAAATTCTTCTCGTTGTTGATAATTGAAGCAATCTTTTGATATTTTGAATCAAGACTTCCACTTATAACAAACTGTTCGACATATCCGTCAACTGTTAATTTTGTCAATATTGTTTCATCATTGCCAACAGTGCTAAAATCTACCCCTATCCATACTTTGTCAATCATTTTTACTTTATCATATGGTATGAATTGTTTTTCAAAACCCTCAAACACCGTAATAGAAGAATCGAGAAATTCACATAGATATTCTTGTCTCCAAGCCATTGGCGGTGTTATTTTTTTTAACTCTTCAATATCTTCTTTTGATATGGTGCTGTCTGTATAAATATTGCACTCTATGGTCTTTGTTGTTTCGCTTGTAAGACCTTCCAGATATTTTTGGTAGAATAGTCCATTCTTGCCGTTTGGGGTCGATATGAACAATATTTTGGGGTGTTTAGCCTTTGTAATCGGTTGTATGACCATTGGGTACAATAATTGTCCGTCAGGTGTTTCTTCCGGCAAATATGCACATTCATCGAGAACCAAAAGACCGCTTATTGTATTACCTCGGATAGCGGTTGGTGACTGTGCGGTGAAGAATTGCAGAAATGAGCCGTTTATAAGGTCTATGGTCAGTTCTGATGAGTTTTTCTTCAAAATAAGTTGTGTCTGGTTCAATAATGTTATTATTTCTCTAAACACTTTTCTGCCTTGTGCATATGATGGTGAAATATAGGCACAAGTGCATTTTTTCTTGACCATTGTCTCAATCAGAAGTATTTCGGCCAGAGTCGTCTTACCACTTTGACGAGAAAAGTTCATTACAATTTCGTTGACCTCTTTCTGGTGGAAAAGGTCATAAACCTCTTTTTGTTTATTGGTGAGGTTGATGTCGAAATGTAAATCAATTGTCATTTTCTTCCTCGTCTAAACCAAATGATATATTTGCCGTTATGTTTCCGGTAAGGTTGATGTCTTGTTTCTCCGAATATACACCGCTTAATTTTGCAGCCATTTCTATTGCCTTCAATGCGTTGCTTCGGTCTCTTGCGTCAACGGCATCTTGATATACTGATAGTATTCTTTCATAGAATAAGTCTCGTTGCTTTTCCTTTTCATCTTCCATTTCAACCTTGCAATTGTTATATGCCTCTTTAATATAGTTGAAATGACAAGACCTTGACAATTCTGACGTTGGGAAACCGTCATATGCATCCCGTTCCAACTTCTTTTTAATTTGATAACGGGACGTTCCGTTCACAATGTCACACCATATAAGTTCAATCAGTGCTTCCTTCTTCAACGGCTGTTTCAGTTTGTTCTTTGACTTTCTCGTTGTGTCCGTCATCTTTCTGTCCCTCCTTTTTTGGTCTGCCTGGTTTTTTCTTATTTTCTTCTTTTATTTCTTTCGGTTGTTCTTCAACCTCTTGTTCTGGTTGTTCTTCAACAACCTCTTCTTCAACCTTGTTTAATTTTTCTTGTTCTTCCCTATATTTTTTCAATAGGTTTTCCATTTCTTGGATTCTTCTTCTTATGCAGGTTGAACAAGTAGTCACTGACACCTTTCTGGGTGCAAACAGTTCATTATAAAACATCGTCACCTCTTTCGCATTTACTCTCAAATTACGTTGTCTGGCATATGAGAGTTGTTCAATCTTTTCTATCTGAATGTCTGTAAGTTCAATCATTTTTAAAACCCTTTACTTCTAATTTATTTTCTTCATCTTCGTCATAAAAATATTCTTTTTCTCGTTTATACAGACCAAAACCATATAAACCAGCCAGTGTGACTCCCAATAACGTAAACGTCAAATCTGCCATCAATGCCCCTGCCATAACATACGTTGTAATCAATGCCCAAGTTGTCATGCAGCGGTGACAGATAAAGGGATATGTGTCAAAATATGACATTGGTTTAATTACAAAATCTTTGCTATAAAACCAGTGCATCGTCACTGACACACTGAAAAATATTATCCAGAATATTACTATTGTCAAAATCGTACTCATATCTTTTTCTCATAAACATATTATTATTTGTTAATTTTCAAACTACTACCCAATTTCTTCATCGTAGAATCTTCTGAAGGCGTTGTCGATTTCATCTTTTGTTATGTTTTCCCTTACATAATTTGCCGCTTCCAGTATTTTGTCCCTTGACCCTTTTCCTTTTGTTTTCCTCGCAATTGCCGAATATGTCATACCATTTAGATGCTTTAAGGCAAATAGGTGACAGTGTTCATATGAAAGTGCTTTTTCTATTTTTTCCAGAATGTACAAAATGGAAAAATCTTCTTTTAAATCACCCTCCAATTTCTTACGCAACCCATCATCTTCTTTGTCATTTTTACTCATTAATCCTGACAGATTATCCGTTTCAACCCGTTTTGCAACTCTGGCGTATTGCTTTTCCCTGATGACATTGAACTGAAATGCCTTAAAGAAATAATTTTCCAAACCAAATTCAGTTTCATCATTCATTTCCCCCTTCTTCTGTAATAAATTATAACATCTTATTATGGTGTCCGAAAAAACATCATCGTCAAAACGACTGGTTTTATTTAACGAATATCTCTTCATTGCCAAATAAAGCCTATCATAATTATTTCCTATAAATTGCAAAAACCTATCACATAATTCCATTTCGATTGACGTTAATATCTTTATATTTCCATATATAACCACCTGCTGTTTTGAAACCATATTTCCCTTTACAGCAATAACCTATATTTGAATTATTTATTCCAGTTTTCCTTGATGCTTCTTTTGCTGATGAATATTCTTTGACAAATTGTCCGTCTTTTGTGTATTGAAGAACTGGTATTGATAAGGCTTTTGAGGCTGCTTTTGCCATCTTTTCAAATCTATGTGGATGTAATGCGGCATGTTGTTTTTCTGTCACCCACATAAGGTTGTCAACATGATTATTATTCTTGTTGTGGTCAATATGATGAACGTCTGATTTGTTTTCTGAATTTGGTGTGAATGCTTGTGCAACAAGAATGTGAATAAGGTTTTTTCTCCTTTTTCCATTTTTGGAAAGGTCAACATATAAATAACCCTCGGTGGTGGTTGCCGGTTTTAATATCTTCTCTGTAAGATGTCTCTCACAACACCGTTTATTTATATATATATGTCTCTCCAAACTTTTCACCCTACCAAAATTACTAACTTGATAAAGTCCTTCATAATCTTTTATATCTTTCCAAATCTCGTTCATGATAATTGTAAAATATTGTATTTATTGTCAAGAATTGTGCAATCTGAGAGTGGCAAAAGATAACGTTTACTGACCTCCATCTTTTCATAACCAAAACTTTTAATTGTTTTTTCCTTATCAAAGTCTGGTTTTTCTTTGAGTTTGGAAACATCATGTATGGTGGTCATACCGTTTCTGAAAAAATTCATATAGATTGGTGTTTTGTTGTCATAAACTTTTTCTAACAATAAGGCTGACAGTTTATGATTCTCGATGAATAAGGTATCATCCTTGAAACCTTTATCATTTGTAAGATAGTAGTTTGTGTGGCTGTCTTTCAGTAAATCGTAATTCTCTCTATATTTCAATTCTATGGCATAAGGCTTATTATTTCTTCCAACCGCCATTGCATCAATTGCTGCCTTGTGTTCTTGTCTTTCTATTTTTTTGAAATAATTGGTGTGCTTGTTCAATTCAAGCAATTTCTCATAACATTTATCCTCTAAATCATCAAAATACTCTTGGTTCATTCATAAAAAATATATTCTCTTATTCTCTATATTATAAATATAGACTTATATGGAAAAGTTTTCAACTTTAATATAAGACTTTTTACTGATATAGACAAGAAAAAAGTGAAAAAAGGTGAATGAAAATATTAAAAAATTATTATATCATTGATTTTCAATATGTTATTATTCACATAATAAATTCCGAGATGGAATATGTCAAATTATCATTTAATTTTTGTCTTACAAATTGTATATCAGCAGGTTAAATAATGTTATTATTTTGACCGAATTTTGGTAAAAGGTGAATATTTTGCTATTTTTGCGGCATAAAAGGTGAAACACTAAACAATAAAATTATGCCGAAAGTAAAAACCCCAGTAAAACGTTTCGTTGTCAGAAACGGTCAACTCTCATTGCGTACAACGTTTGAGGGTAAAAGAAGTGAAAAATCATTGGGCATTGATGCCGCTGGTTTCGATGTCAAGAAACAGAGATTTGTCAAAAACAAAGCACTGAATGACACCTTAAAGGAAATATTGCGAAAGGCTGAAATAGAACCGGAAACCAAAAAGACATTCAGTGACCTTGTAGAAGACTATGTAAAGACACATGAGTTGTCCAGTCACACTGAAGAGATTTGGCGGTCTTTTTTAAAAAAGATAGAGGATTGCTTCGAAAACGTTGAAGATTTCAATGCCGGTGAATTTGTCAAATATATGGAAGATAATGATATGTCAGAATCGACCATTGTGCTCTATCTGTCAAAGTGTAAGGCATTGAAATTCGATGTTCCGGTAAAATACCGTAAGAACTATAAATACCAACAGAGAGAAGTGTGGTTGGATAAAGTGCAAATGGCTGTGTTGCGGAAATTTTTGCTTGATTTTCTCAAAAACAACGAACCGGAGAAAATATTCAAGACAAACAGCGAGATTTGCGCTCTGTGGGTCTATTACCTCTGCTACCTTACGGCATTAAGCCCGATTGATTTAATGACGTTGGAGCGAAAGCAAATAAGCGAAAACGAGAAATGTTGGTTCATAACCGGTAAAAGACAGAAAACAAAGATGAGGTACAAGATACCGATTCTAAAAACGCCGGTCAATGGAAAGATATTCGGAAAGGTATTTAACCTCAATGCAGGACACTTGTACTTCATGCCGATAATGAACGGAATTGAGGGCAAAAAGACGAAGATTGCCAACAGACTGTCGAACAAGACCCGATTACTCATCAAAAACCTCAAAAAACTGATAGAGGAAAAGGTAAATCCGTTCATAAAGCAATATAACGAAAAACTGACAATCGGGAAACCAGTTGACCAAATAACGGTTGATAACCTTACCCTATACTCGGCCAGACATTCAATGACAATGAAATTGCTTAATGAAAAAATACCGCCTGCTCAATTATCCCTAATGTTGGGTCGGAGCATTTCAACCATACAGCAATACTTTCATACACTGAAAAATGAACAAATGGATGAATTGACAAAGGCACTTGAAGACAATATTATATTTTAACGACAAAAACCTCTCTACTTATCGCAAGCGGGGAGGTTTTTCGATTTTCACTAAAATCTTAATAATTTTTAAACTACATATAATATACATGAGATTTTAGTGGCGGTCTTTTTGTGAGGTCGCCACAGCCTCATTTGATGACAGTTTTTTGGGCAGAAACTGTTAAACTGTGAATATATTTAGTGTCAGAAATGAAATTGCCGCAACAACAACGGACACCGCACCACCCAAACAAGCGGCAAATATATCTTTTATGTCAAAAGTTCCGTCAAGGAATATTTCTTTTACAAAACTCAACGCCAACATAGCAACTATACCAATAATTACACCACCCCATCCAATGGGAGAAAACATTGATACTATCCAAGCACCACCAAAAAAATGAAGCACTTTGTCAATTCCAAACTTTTCTATAATATTATTAACTAATTTCATACTTTTACCTTATATCAATATATAAATATAAGTCTTTTGGTCAGATTAACCAAATAAATTAGCACCTTTTTTTACAGCAACTTTTAATAAAAATCCATTCTTCCAAAAAAGGTTTTCGACATCATCACATATTGGTTTTATTTGGTCTGCCATTAAATCTGCTTCCCACTCGTCATACGGTGTTTCTTGTTCATTTTTTAAAAAAACCTCGACCTTACAGTGGTGTGTTTTCTTGTTAAAGTATTTTATGTTGCTTTTATAGCCATCGATGTCAGGAAGATTGATATTTATTATTTTTTTGTTTTGTGGGTATTTCTGGTAAAAATATTTATACACAATTTCTGTAAACTGTTCATACTTTTCCGGTGTGGTGTTGCCGACAAAATCAAAATTCAAATTTAGGATGAAAACCTCTGGTGTTTCAACCTCAATATTATTTGCCGTTGTAAACACTCGCATATTTCCTATGATATGCTTGTTTTTGTTCTGTTTCTTCTTTGTTCTCATATTCTCTTTGTTTTTAATTATTATATTATTTAGGGTATATTTGCGTTCTGGCGGGTTTTCTCCCCATTGATGGTATAGTTGTCCACCTTGATATTTTTAAGCCGCCATAACGCATTATGTCTAATTATTTTCCATACTTTTTATTTTTTAATCGTTATTACCGGAAATTCGTTTATTATTCGCATATCATAGCCATAGCGACCAATTGTTGATTTTATCTTTTCTAACGTTTCATCGTCAAATGTATAATCGGACAGTATCATACGGTTTATCCAATTATTCAATTTTCTAAATGCGGTTTCTTTACCGCCAACTCTGAACGTTTCCAGATGATAAAGCAAGGCATACCTTTCTTCCAACGGTATCGGCTTTTTATAACGGTCTTTATAAACCGTTTTCCACCAATTTCTCCAACGTTCAACACACTTCACATGTGATGGGAAATCCTCTTTGTATTGATTTACCATTGAAATAAACACTTCGGCATTTGCATCTATTTCTTCTCTTGTCATTTTTCCTCTTTCTTTCCAAAAGGAATCCTTAAAATCGTCAATTTCTTTTTCTGTGTAAAACATAACTTTATACTTTTTAAATGTTTATTAACTTTTTTTTTTCAAACGCAAACATGGCTCTTTATCATGAACCAACCAAATTTTTACTGTTAAAAAACTCTAAAAATGCTTCCTCCCTTGTTTTTTCCTTTTCCGGTTTGACATATGAAAGCAATTCTTTCAACATTTCATTGTTCTCTCTCAATAGTTCCTTGCTTTCTTCCTCTTCAAACGAGGGGTAATCGTAATGTTGTTTTTCCATGTCTTTTTCATTTTTATATTCGTTATTATACCACTTTTTGAAACGCTTATATTTCGACAAACTCACCTCATAACCGTTGTCTTGGAAATTCTTTATGTTGTCCTTTCGTTTAAGTTCAGGGTCATAAAATTCGGCAAGTTCCTTATACAGTTCAACCGCTCGTTGGTGTCTTATCTCGCCATTTGCAATGCCAACCGCTTTTTGCACTGTTATATTTTGTCTGGTGCATTCCTGACGGTTGATTTCAAAATGTTTGTCACACACAAGACAGTCTCTGTAATTGTCAAGATTTGCCCTCAATGCCTTGCTTGCTATATTTGCCAAGTCTTGTTTGGTTATCTTGTGGTCTGGGTCACTGTTGTCAATATAATAATGCAACTCATACAGTGCTGCATAGCATAGATGTTCATATTCAATTGTCGGGTCAATCAACCTACGTCTGATGAGCGATAGAAATATCTTGTGCTTGCGGTGTTGCCCATACCTCAACCTCTTTGGTCTTATTCTGCCATCCACATTGCTCCATTGCCTTTTTATCATGTAATAATCAACATCATCTGTTGGTGTCCATAGGTTTCCTTCCTCATGCTCTATCAATGTACGTTCACTGGTGTTGTACCTCAAAAAGTTCTTCAAGAACAACGATACATTGCCATCGCAATGCCATTGTTCTTCAAAATCCTTATCCTTGAAAAGTGGTCCGCCAACTCTCTTAACGTATGTGTGTGTATATATAAGAGAGTTAACGGACCGTTTTTTATCTACATGTGTTTCTTCCATAAAGTCAATAAATGAAGCAATGCAATGCAATGTTCCATATACATTCACTGACTTATCAGCACCAGTCCCCCAATAACCCTGAGAATATTTCCTCATTGAATCGTCAACATAACTGGCAATGCCATTGCATTTGACAATTGCGTTATAGAGCATGATGTAATTGTCAGAGCCTACAACCATTTGGTCAAAGACATACAACAGACGAAACCTATAACCTTTCCCCTCTTCAAGATTGGAAAATGTTTCATATGCAATTGTCGGTTTGACTTGTAGCGTCTGGATAAAATCGTCCATTGATATGTCAGAATCGTCAACGTCAATCGGGACAACATATGTTCCCACATAATTGTTGTTGCTCTTGTCAGAAATGCCAAAAATGTTCTTGGTGAATAAACCGCACATGAATCTGCCATCTTGTATATAATCAACAAAATCGGCAATGCAAATGCTTTGTTTGTGAAAAGTCAGTTTGGAATAACTTTTCTTGTTCGGTTTTTTGTCAAACCTCTGGTCTGACACTGAAATTTCAAATGTAACCATAATCGTTATTTTTATCTTATAATAATGTATATACCTTTTATATAATAAAGGGGAAAGGAAAGTGATAAAAAGTATAACGAAAAAAGAACTTTCCTCACTGTTGCAACAGTGCCCCTTTTTTGTTAACATTATAAATATAGTTCCTTTTTGTTAAAGAACCAAATTTTTAAGTTAATTTTTTAACATTTTATATATAAATATCATGCCAATAACAAAAAGTTTGAAAAATCCAAACTTTTTTCTTGTTTTTAACAATTTTTAACGGATAAAATTTTGGTGGTTCAAACTAAAGCACCATGTTTGCGAATGTCAAAGAAACAAAAATATTATTAACAATTTTAAAAAATTAAAAATTATGAAAACAGTAACAAGTACAATGGTGAATCCAAATGTAGAGTTCACAATCAAGTCAATTAAGAAGACTGACAAGTATGGTAATAAGACCTATTATGAGGTTGAGTTCAATGACGGAAAGTTTACTAACGTTATGGTTTGCAAGAACAACGCCTGGAATTACACAATGACTGACAAAAACAAAGGTCTTAAAATCATTTACAACGATGACTTTGCTTTTCATTTCAAAAAATTATCAATGGCTTTTGAAATGATTGACCGTTTTGAAGAAGATTTGAATCTGGGACGAGGTAAAGATATGTGGGAGTTTTCAATTTAACTTTTAAAAATAGAAAATTATGTCAAAAGAAATTAATAAAAACTGAAAGAGTTGGAAAGTAAGTCAGCCACCTATGCTGTTTACGGGTATGAAAAGGATACGAACAAAGTCTCATTGTTGCAAGATTTTGACAATATATTTTGTATAGACAAGGAAATGGAAATGTTTATGAAATCGGTTGTTGACACACTGGCAAGCACAATCGAGATTTCAAAAGGTATATCAGAATGTCTGCTTGTTTACATTTTTATGAAAGATATACCCAATAATGGTTATGAAATGACACCGTTTGTTATCGGTGTAAAAACAAGCGAATATGATAGAATTCTGAACGACATTCAACACCATAAATAAAAAATTTATTCAATAAGTGGTCTGGGTGGCTCTATAAACGATTAAAACATATCAGGGTTCATAGTAGTCCACCACCCCCAAAATAAACGCTTAAAACGAAAGGAAATATGGATGAATATAGAATAGCGTACCTTGAAAACGCTGTTAAACAGTTGGTAGAGGAAGTAATCGAGTTAAGGAAAAAGGTTTTTACCATTGAGAATATGATAAGACAGCCTCTGATTTATTCGGATTATGAGGCATAGAAATTGTTTTCCATTGTTAATAATTTTTAGTTTTTAATTGTTTTGTAAAAACCCCTCCGCTTGTGAAAGTAGAGGGGTTTGTTTGAATTATTTAATGTCAGTACATTTCGGTATTGGTCTATAAAGTTGTTGATAGGGATTTGGCTTGTTCAATTTTCCTTTGACATTACCACCACAACATGAGTTGGTATTGCATCCGCAATTGCATATTGAGGGGTCAAAGAGAGGATAACTTTCAGACCTCTCACAGAGCCATTGAATCAGATAATGTTTTCTGGCTTCCACCTGCCGCCTTAATGAGTCACTATAATATGAAACTTCTTTTTGTGTAGCCGAAGAAGATGTATCACTCTCGCCTTTGGTCAGACCAACTTCGCTGATGTGCAAAAATACTGAAGGAAGTGCCTCGTAAACAACACAGAATCCAAGGTATGGGTAAATCGCTTCAACCAGTGCGGTTGAGTTTTCTTCTGTAAGTGTGTTTGTCGCAACTTGTTCAAGAAGTTCGTCATACCACTCTTCACCTAAAATTGGTTTTAACCATATGGTTTCCGAAAGTTTTATGAAATTCTTCAATTCCTGAACTGAATAGTTCAAGGGGACTGGGGAAAATTCCTTTAAGAGAGTTTCATTGAATAATATATCTTGATATGTCTGCATTTTAATTACTTATGATTATTTATTTTTTATAAACATATTTTGGTTATATTATGTATTCTTTTCTTTTTCGGTTGCCTCTTCCTCTTCAACACCTTGCGTATCGCTTGTCTTCGGTGTATCATTAATCACCGGTTCATTGTCAATTCTATATCTCAAAGGTTTCAGTTTTATTTCAACGTCCACACCGTTCATCTTGAACATTTCATTGATTACCGTTAAAAGTTCATTTCGGTTCTGGTTGGCAACATTCACATTATAGAGGGCAAAGGCACTCTCCAAGAACTCACCGCTGTTAGAGAAACCAGTGTCATCACATGGATAACCTATGAGTGCAGCCGTTGGAATGCGGAAGCCTGCCATAATTCTGTTGACGGTTCTGTCATTGGCTGCTGCATAGAGGTCAACATGAGAGTTTGCAGCAGAGAACGGTGTAAACTCTGGTGCTTGCTGTTCGTCATTCTCCCTAAACGTTATCATTATGTTCGCAGCATTTTCAGACCCCGTAAACATTGCGGTGACGTTTCTTATAACGGCTTGACGTTCCTCATCTGTCTCGACAGCATTGAGTGTCAAAACACCGCTTGGGGTGAAACCGTTGCTTATGGTCTTCAAGTCATAAATCTGATATGCAGCCTCGCTCTGAATACTGGAAATAGAGCCGACATATGCAGGTATGCCATAATAAGGGTTCACAGTGTTTTGTCTGTGATAATAGAAAAGATAAACCTCACCTCTCGGTATTTCCTTTTCTTCTTGGAAACCGAACAGAGGCAATCTGACCGGTGGATATTTGACGGGATTTGTCCAGTCCCTTGACAGTTGGGCATATTGTACAACACCGTCTTCATCCATCTCTTCCATTCTAACGTCAGCAACTGACTGATAAAAGAATGAATATGTCTTATTGTCTCTATTTTTCACAATCTGGAAACTGAAAGCGTTATACATAACGAAATCCCATGCCAGTGCCCTTAAAAACGTAAACCAGTCAGTATAGTAGTTCGGATTTATAAGTTCTTCACCCATCGCTTCGGTATCAAGTCCAGTACCGACAATCGCATTTGTTGCAAACTCCACACAAGCGTTCATCGTCACTGACGTTGTGTACAAATCCAATAATTTATATGTGTAGTCATTCTTTTCACCGAAATTGACTATATTATACATCTGGTTGGTCTTGCAGACTGCGGTATTGGCAATCTGCTTGTCAAAGTTCAATACTTGAAGATTATTTCTTCTCGTTTGCTTTGACATTTTTTCAATTGTCTTTTTATTGAGACTTCCTTTTGGTCTGCTCATATTAAATTATATTTTATTCTTATTTTATTATAAACTAAACATATTTATGAATAAAATATATCTTTGCATCATTTTAATACACATTAAAACGATGCAAAACAATTAAAATAATTAATGGGGCTTGCTTAAAAGTGCAAGCCCAAGAAAACTTCGTTTAAAGGCTCAAAACACCCCGACAACTGTAGGGGGTGCGGCGGGTGTAGTTGAAGTTCCAAGAACCAGTGCTTTGCAAGACCCAAGAGTAGTTGCTATTGCTGGTCTCAGTTGAAGACCATTGGTCCGAATTGACGGTATTGACAATTGCGCTTGATGCGGTCTTGATTGCCGTTATCTTGGTGTTTATATCGGCATAGTTTGCTTGATAAAGTGACAGTTCCTTATAACTTGGAACATACCAGTCACCTGCCGAAGTACCGTTTGTATGGAATATGTTTGCAGCATAGAATATTGGGAATGCTGCCTGAGTGTTTGAACTTGTACCGTCCGCCAATGCAAGAGCCTTGTTGGTATTCTCCCGTCCGTTGAAGAGTGTTTTGTCATTTGATGTGAGGTTGTCACCGTTGTTACCCCACATAAGGCCCACAGTTGATGCGGAACCCGTTGCAGAGGTATTGGAAAGCCACTTCAATGACATCCATCTTCCCTTTCCGTCAGAGGTCTGAGAAGATGGATAGATATTGATTGCAATTGGCTCATATTCTGCGATTGGATAAATGGTTGTGTTCCATTCAGCACCGATTGTTGAAACCAATTTCTGATTTGCAACGTCATACATAAGGATATCGCCAAGAACCGCTCCTGCATAGATGTTCTTGTATTTAATCTCACCTGTTGATTTGATTAATGAGACGTTTGGCAGTTCAAGGCTTGCTGCCTCATATTCTGCCAATGTATTGAAACTTGTTAAATATTTGTTTGCCATAATGATATATATTTTTCTTTAAAAACTTATTATTTTTATTCTGAAGGGATTGCTTGTATTCTTGAAGCATATGAACTCCAACCACTTGCTGCCTTATAAGTTTCGACACTTGCAGCAGGAACATAGATTGGACAGTTGTTTGTGTTGCTGAATGCATTTACATTATCCAATGTTGGTGGTGTTGTTGCCTTTATCGTTATACTTGTAAGACCAGTACAATCTCTGAAAGCCTGCTGACCAACTTTTGTTACAGTGTCTGGTATAGTTATGCTTGTAAGGCTGTTACAAAATCTGAAAGCACTCGTACCAATTGATGTGACACTATTTCCGATTGTCACACTTGTAAGACCACTACAATTAACGAAAGCAGTAACACCAATTGTTGTAACACTATTTGGTATAGTTATGCTCGTAAGACTTGAACAACCACTGAAAGCACTCGCACCAATTGATGTGACACTATTTCCGATTGTCACACTTGTAAGACCTGTACAACTATTGAAAGCACTATCACCAATTGTTTGTACACCGCTTGGAATTGTAATGCTTGTTATATCCCTTTTAATAAGGTTCTTCAAATCCTCTTCGGCTTGTCCACCGCCACCACCAGTCTGTATTTCATCAACATAATCGGCATATGTGTCAATAAGGGCATCGGATGGTACTGTCACACCCTTTGCCTCTATTGATGCCTTTATATCAGCCTTTGCTGTCTGTATTCTTGTTAATTCATCACTAATAGCCATAATCTAACCTCCTTTCTTTAAATACTTGCCAAAATGGTGTTTATATTTCCAATCATAGCATCAATCTCGGTCTTGGTATAATAGTTTGAAATGTCTGGTATTTCTGTCTTGTCAGCCTTGTTTTTATTAAGGTCGTTGAGAGACCAAGACGTTATCTTCTGTGCTTCCTCATAGTCTTCATTTGTCGGAACATCAGATATGTTTGCCTTTGTGTCAACCTTTGCGTTTGTGGCATAGTCCCCTTTCTTCTGATATTTCTCCTTTACCTCGGTTGTGTCAATCTTTCTGTCGTTGAGGTCAACAAGTGCAGAGGATATAAGCAGTTCGGTGTCCTCGTCCATTCCACCGCCACCGCCTTGGATTTCAATGTTTCCTGCCCCAAGAATTGATTCGTTGTTGACGGTCTTGATATTTGTCCCACTGACTAATGCATCCTGTTTTGCATTTAACTCTGTTTTTGTTGCAAGCGTTGAAACGTCTGGCAATTCTGTCTTGTCAGCCTTGTTCTCATGAAGGTCTGTCAATGCTTCCGCTATCGCTTGTTCTTTTGGGTTATAAGCCGCAATTGTCAAGAATGTGTTATCAACCTCTGTTTTTGTATAATATTGGCTTGCATCAAAGAATGAGGTAAGAGGTATATAAATGTCTTGTTTTCCGGATGCGGTGTTGAAATCAATCACCAAATATCCGTTCTCAACCTTTACATTTTCGACCATACCGTCAATGACAAAGGCACTTGCATCCAATGTTGCAACCTCTTCGTCATCCTTATTGGTGAAGATGATTTCTTGGTTTGTACCATCATATGAAACACCGGTAAATGCGTCAGCACTCCCAGAAGAACCGACCATATTTTCCTTATAAAAGTCAATAACGTCAGCCTTGGTGGAGAAATTGGTTTCATCCAGAGGTATTGAAACAAATATATCATTGCTTGATGCCTTTCTGAACGTTATCATATCGCTTTCGTCTATGACTAATGATAAAGCGTTCATTGGCACTTCTATTGAGCCAGTACCAAATAAATAGTATTGACTATCTGTAAATGCGAAAATAATCGCATTGTCTTGTTTTGAAATTGTAACCATAATTATGTGAAACTATCTTTTAATTATTATCTTATTTTAAGTTGTTGGAATTGCCTGGATACGGCCAGCATAGGTACTCCAATTTGCTGCTGCCTTATACGCTTCAACTGATTCTGATGGAACATAGATTGGACAGGTTGTACTTTGCCAGGTTAATTCACTGATTGTCGGTGGTGTAGTTGCCTTGATTGTGATTGACTGAATATTAACTGAATTGACTGTTGCTTGGTTTCCGATGCTTGTTATGCCACTACCGATTGTAATCTGTCTTAAATTACTATTACCAGAAAAAGCAACATTACCAATAGTAGTTACACTGTCAGGAATGTTAATACTTGTAAGGCCTGTACAACCACTGAAAGCACTATTACCAATTGAAGTGACACTATCTGGTATATTGTACTCACCGTCAACATTGCTGTTCACTCTTTTAAGTGATTGGGCACTATCAAAAGTACCATTAAGAGTTGTGACACTGTTGGGTAAGTCAATATATGTAAGACCTGAATAGAAAAAACATTTTCTGATTTCAGTGACACCGTTTGGTATTGATATTGTTGTTAATTTTGGACAGTATTCAAAAACTCTGTCACCGATAAATGTAAGTGTTTTCGGCAATACCACATTTGTCAGATTGGAACAAGAACCAAATAAAACACTATTTATTCTTGTAATAGTTTCTGGTATAACAGCACTTACAAGATTAGGACACATATAAAATAGTGGTTGACCAATAATATAAGTTACATTCATTTTATATTTCACAATATGTTCTCCCAGTGTGTCAAATGTATAAGTGGTTTGAACTGTATCTTGTTTAACCCCATCAATAATTTGATATGTGATATTTGCGTTTAAATTAAGCAACTTTGTTGCACTTTCAGTTGACGTTACATTATATACTGCGACAATATGGTCTGGGTCATATTTGTTCCATTTAACCTCATCGGTTGCAACAATATAACTTACGTTTGGGTATTCTTTGTTTTGGTCATCATTATATGCCGTTAAATCAGCATATGTGTTAATTTGATTTTTAATTGCCATAATCTTGAAACTATCTTGAATTATTTATTTATCTTATTTTGTTATAAACATATTTTGATTATTCTTCCGGCAATTCAACAATAACTGACTGAAATTCGTCCCAACCTGAAGCCATTGCATAATCAGAGGAACAGCCAGAAGGAACATAGATTGCCCTTATCGGTCTTGATATGCTGCCTTTCTGGAACACATCTTTTCCAAGTTCTGGCGGTGTGGTGGCTCTGACCGTTATTGTTTCAAGATTGTTGCAACCGGCAAATGCGGATGATTCAATAATTTGGATGGTCGATGGAAATTCAATGCTTGAAATACCGATGCAACCGTTGAAAGCACTGTCACCAATCATTTCAAGACCCGGCCATATCATCACAGTGGTCAAATCTATCTCGTTTGCAAATGTTTGCTCGTCTATCGTCTTGCAGCAATCACCAATCTTGACAGCGGTAAATCTTCCGGATATAACCGATTCCCTTGCTGTTGCCATGTCTTCCGCTGTAACTCTGTTGCTCTCACCGCATTCCAATATATATTCTCTGCTTAAACCATTGTCATTAAAGACAAATCTCGCAAGATAATGACCCTCTGGTTGAGGCGGTTCTGGTTCTTCACCATTTGCGGAATCAATTACGTCTTGTCCACATTCGGCACTCATAATCTGTGTGGTGAGTGTGGTATTCTCTTGCAGAGTTATCGTATGTGATTCACTGTCAGAAGCACTCTCGTTGACGGTCATACCGTCCATAAGTCCACTTACATAGAATACACCGTCAGACTTGAACATAACGACATATTTGCCCAATACTATTGCGTTGTATGCTTCTTCCACACAAGCATCCGCATGATTGGCAATTGAGAATGTGAGCCTTATGTTTCTGTATTTATTTCCGGCATTTCCGATTGTGAGGGTATCGGCAAAGGTTGTATCGTCATTAACGTCAATCCGATACCATTTGCTACCCTCTTTCCAGTTGACACAATATTCACAATTGTCAACGTCATAACCGTTGAAATCCTCATAATTGAGAAGATATATTTCCTTGATATCCGGTAAATGATAACCGCAAGAATAATTCTTGATATTTTTGTCTAATTTGCAAATCATATTTTGTTAGAAATTATAATATTTATGTTATAGGATTTATTCTGGATGCATAATTACTCCAATTGGTTGCTGTCTGGTATGCTGTAACACTTGCCGACGGAACGTAGATAGGACAGTTATTTGTATCTGCAAATGCGTTTACATCACCAAGTGTAGGTGGAGTTGTTGCCAAAACAGTTATTGACGTAAGATTTCTACAAGCACTGAAAGCATTAGCACCAATAGTGGTAACTCCGCTACCGATTATAGCACTTGTAAGACCAGAACAAGTGTTGTAAGCATTATTACTGATTGTTATGACATTGTTCGGTATCGTTATTGTTTCAAGGGCACTACAAGCACTGAAAGCATTACCACCAATTGTTGTTATTGTATTTGGTATATTAACGTCAATCATATTTACACAACCATTGAAAGCATATTCACCAATAGTTGTATTATCAACCAATGTATATTTAACAGTGTGTTCACCGGTTGTCGGGAATCTGTATCTGTAATAAACATCTTGTTGTACCACACTGTCAATTTCCATTGACGAGAAATAAGAAGTTCTGTTGTAACCAGTAAGGTATGTGTAATTGCTTGTACTTGTCACATTGAATGTTCCTATTAAATCACCACTTACTGGTTGGACACAAGTAATTCTGGATGCCAAACGACTCCAATTGGTCGCTGTCTTATATGCTTCAACACTCTGACAAGGTACATATATTGGGCAGTCGTTGGTGTTGTTGAATGCACTTACAGCATCAAGTGCAGGAGGTGTTGTTGCTTCAACTGTTATACTTGTAAGACTGGTACAACTATTGAAAGCATTATTACCAATTGAAGTAATACCATTGCCTATCGTAATACTTGTAAGACCGGTACAATCGGTGAAAGCACTATTATCAATTGAGGTGACACTATTTGGTATTGTAATGTTTGTAAGACCGCTACAATGACTGAAAGCATTACGACCAATTGAAGTGACACTATCTGGTATCATTATACTTGTAAGTCCGGTACGTCCATAAAAAGCACCATCACCAATTGAGACAACAGTATTCGGTATGATTGTGTCCTTTCCGCCGACAATTAGTATATTGGATGATGTTTCAATAATTGCATTACAAAAATTTCTTGAATCATATGTTTGGTTATCCTCGTCAACGACAATAAATGATATATCACCGGAATTTTTGAACAAACCGACATTACTGTTAGGTAATCTTATATCATTTACCGAAGATGGTATGCTCACTGCATAAAGGTTCGTACAACCATCAAAATTAGAAGCCTCGATGGTTGTCACTATTTCCGGAAAACTGACACTTACCAAATCTTTGCAACCGTCAAAAAGTGAATAACTATAATTGTTCAAATATTTGTATCTGACCTCATGAGCACCTAAACTGTCAAAAAGGTAATTGCCATGAATGGTCTCTTGCAACACATTGTCAATTCTCTGATTGCCAATATATCTATCTATTACCGATTCTGGAAGACCCAATATTTTTGTCACATTTTCCGTAGATGTGACTTCGAAACTTGCAACAATATCATCATATGGTGAAGGAGGTGTCGGTGGTTCTGGTGGTGTCGGTTCTTCACCGTTTGCACTGTCAACGACATCTTGCGCACATTCGGCATTAAGTATTTGGCTTGTGAGGGTCGTATTTTCTTCCAACGTTATCGTATGTGATTCACTGTCAGAAGCACTCTCGTTGACGGTCATACCGTTCAATAGTCCGCTGACATACCACACTCCGTTTGCATAGAACACCGCAACGTATTTGCCCAATACTATTGCGTTGTAGGCTTCCTCAACGCAAGCATCCTTTGAGTTATAGAGCGAGAACGTAAGACTTACGTTTCGATATTTGTTCTGGTTGTTGCCAATCGCCAATGAATCGGAAAATGAAGCATTTTCAACGTCAATCCGATACCATTTGCTACCCTCTTTCCAGTTGACACAATATTCACAATTGTCAACGTCATAACCGTCAAAATCCGAATAATTCAAAAGGTATATTTCCCTAACGTCCGGTAAGACATAAGGAGAGCACCCTTTCTTTATATTTTTATCAATGCGGCATATCATAGGCTTATTCCTCCGTAAATGAAAGCACATTCTTACGGCACTGCATAGCCTTTAATGTGCTTACGTTATTTTCCTCGTTCACTATGATACCTTGACTGGTTGGTACAAGGACTTTCTTATCACCATCTTCAAATTGAAGATAACTATCTGTTTTTTCAACTAAATTATACATGAATCTATCTTTTATATAATTATTTTATTTTCAATTATAAACATATTTTTATGAGCATGGGATAACTTGTTGTGAACCGTCACCATTTGCAGACAGTTGCCAAGGCACAACGTCATTGATTGTTGTCCGGTCGCCACCATAATATACCCTTTTCTTGTACATAAGGCAGCACTCCCCATCAAACGCACCATCGATGTCTGTCAGTTCCCATACATAGGTCATGGTTGCGTTGCGACAAGTGTAAAGCCAACTTCCCAATGTCTTGTTTATTACTCTGTACGTTGAAAAGTTGTCATATGATTCCCTTGTCTCTACTATTTTCCATGCGTTTGTACCATCGCAATAGACATCTTCGGTCTCAACGTCTTTAACCTCAACGTCCTTGCAATAGTCGGATTGGATAACATCACCGAATTTTGTTTGATTTGTACGCTCTCCGGCAATAATCAAACGCAATATCTGTCGCAAATCCAGACCATCGCAAGCAGAACCGTCAACGACCCAACTTCTCAATGCTCCATTCTGTTGAACATGCAAGGTATATTCACCGTATTCGGTTGTTGCGGTTATCGTCTTGTTCTTTCCCATTGCCGATGTATTTTCCGTCAGAGGCACTATTATATTGTTTCCATCCAAATATGCGCTTGAACCGGAAACAGCCGTTATAACGCAATTAAAAGGTATTTCGACCATTTGTGCTTTATAATCCGTTGAGAATGTCGTTCCGCTTGGGAATATCTCTTCTTCCGGTTTCTTCTTCACATAGAAATTCCAACTCTGTTCCTCTGGGTTTTCAAGGGACGGGTCTGTAATGTTTATCGTTATCAATCCGTCATCCTCGCCCTCATTCGGGTCTATTCCGTTGGTTATGGTCACAATCACATATTCATTCGCATGACCGTAATCCGGTGAAATCGTCATACTTGAAGAAGTCGTACTCAATTCCCATGTGTCATAATTGCTCGACACATAGAATACCTTTTGCTCATTCAATTTGTAAAATGTCATAGAGGTTAGGTTGGTATCGAGATAGAAAGGATTTTGGGCATATTGGTCTTCGTATGTCACAACATCATCAAAATGTCCGACAATGTTGTAATTGTCAAATGTTAAATTGCCAAATGACTTATATTCATCCACTTTGTTCTCAAATGCGTCGAATTTTTGTTGAAGGACATATTGCATCTCGTTCTTGTCGTAATATATGCTCTCGTCCTTTATGTATCTCCATTTATGTCCGGTTGCGGTTGTCTTTGTCAATGTCTGATATGTGTCTGTTTTAAGACCGGTATCATATTTGTCTGTAAACGTCAAAGAAACGCTCCCTGCTTCGTTATTTTGCTCAACCGAATAACCACACACCAAACCGTTATTGAAACCGATAGGAATGAAATAATCGCCCATTCTGATAATGAATGACCAACGGTTCAAAGGGTCGTTTTCGACAAAGCCATAATGTTTCATTTCTGAATCAACTGGCAATGCGAAAACAAGTTCTTCGGTTATGGTTTTTCCGTCAAATCTTTCAGTGTATTTCACAGTATTGGATAAGAAATCTATCTGTCTGAAAGGTTCACCATCTATTGTTTTTATTTCATCATTAAACCTCTTTGAATAACATTTCTTGTTATATTCAAGTGTGATATATGCCTCAATGCCATAATTGCAAGTGTCATAACCGTTCATATCCGTTATGGTTGTTATACTCTCAACCGGAACAAATGGAAAATTACTCTTTACAGCGCAATGGAATGTTGTGAGCAAGTTTTTGTTCTCGTCCAATTCGACATCATAGGTCACAAATATTGGTAATTGAGGATTGAGAAGAAATATGTCACCATCCTCTGTCTTAAAGCCGAAATAACGATTAGACAATATAACGTCAATGAGGTTTCTGTTCAGTCCATACAGACGGAAAGCAATCTCATGAACAAACTCTGTCTTTTGTCCGTTCCTCTGGGTTTCTTCGGTATTGGTCACACTCAAGGTTTTCAAACGGAAAGCGTTTGACAATGTGGTTGATGGTGTGTTCAAGTCAATTATCAACTCTTGGTTGTCAATGACAATTTCCGGTATCAAATACACCTCTTTTGAAAGGGCATCAATATTATAATTACAAATCATATAATCTTTTTTGTAATAAACATATTATGCCACAAAAAAATAAGGGCGATAGCATCTCGCATCACCCTTATCCATAGAATATGAGAATATATAAAAACTAAATTTAGTTCAATAATTAATCATTATGTACCAATGATTCAAGTTTCGTCACTGCGGTTGCAGAAAGTGGTACTGCACTTTCAGTTTGGTTTCCGCTCAAAGTGGTGGAAACACCAGAGTTGTCTGCCCCACCGTTGAGTGTCTGTTCCGATGCTTCAAGTCCGGCAAGTCTGCCAAGCATAAGGTAAGAACCTTCAGCAGTTTTAACAACAGCGATGTATTTGCCGAGTGCGAGAGAATCAGTGTTATCATGAGCACAAGCGTCATAGGAACCTGGGGAGGTAAATACGACACTGTGTACTCTGTACTTATTACCGTTGTTGCCAATTGTAAGTGCATCAGAGAAACTTGCGCCAGTGTTAGGCTCTATAACGTACACTTCTGCATTTTCAACCAATTTGATGTCTGACACTTCCGAACAATTGGTTGTTTGTGCTCCGGTTACTGGTATGTCAGCCTCAACATTTTCAACATCATCATAATTTATGAGATAAATTTTTACGATGTCTGGGAGAGAATAGCCGCAAAAATTGCTCTTCAAGATGTTATTTTGTAATTTGCAATTCATATCTTTTAATGTTTTAACTATTTATTTTCAATTGTTATTAAGGTTTGCTCATTACGAAGAGGTCAGGATAAAGAATACCGGTTCCGATATTTGTCAAGGCTCTTACTCTAAATGAGTTGTCCAGAGTGCTTTCCCTCATGTCTTTCAACATATAGGAAGTCTTTGCATCAAATGTATCAAATGCAAGAACAAGATTCTTCGCTGGTCCAACTATGATGGTATTGCGACTTTGGAGAGTTTCAAGAACCTCATAGCCCATGATGTAAATTTTCCCATTTTCTCGACTATAATTATTAAAGATTTGGTTTACATTGTTGCAAGAACAATCTTTTCCAAGAGCCACCTCCAAGATACGAGCGTCTGAGTGATTAAGCATTACCTTAAAGTTCTCTGAATCAACTTCATTCGCAGCAGCGACTTCGATGGAAGCCATAATAGCAGCCTCAACCTGAGCCAAAATGTTATTTACTGTGAAAGCAGAACCGCTAATCAATGAAGAAGTACCGGTAAGTGCGGTAGCAAGTTTCTTTTCAATACCGTCAACTATTTTAAGATAAGTCTTTGTGGCTCCGGCATATGAAGTATCGCCTTGCCAAAAAATTTCCATGTACTCTTTGGAAAGTTGTTTGCGGTATCTGTCGAAGAACCACTCACTGAAAGGAGCAGGGATTTGTCCTTGAAGACTGATTCTGGTACTTTCCACTAAATAGTTATCCCAAAATTCATCGAAGCAAATTTCAGCCGCCGAATCAATCGGAGTTACCTCCACATAATCTTCGCTTAATTTAACTTCACCGGTTGGTTCAAACTGACAAGTGTATTCTTTCCACAAATCGCCCAGTTCACCAGAATAGATTTTTCGTTTCGACTTCACTCCATCCATGAGTGTAATCTGGTCATAAAGGGGCAACTCATACACATCCTTCGCAAAGATTTTATTACCTTCTTCGCCACAATAGTTTAAATCTGTAAAATCAACAGTTGTTGCCATAATTCTAATATAATTTAAATTCTTATTTTCTTAATTATCTGACATAAACATATTTGAGCGAAAAACGACATACTTTTAACATTTTTTATTAAAAATTATTTGGTTGGTCAGGACTTAAGACACATGTTTGCAACGAAAGTTAATATTTATTGTTAAATGTAAATTTGTGTAAAATTATGAGAAAGCCAGCAGGATATTGGGATAAATATGAAAATTGCTACAAAGAAGCAAAGAAGTATAAAACAAAGAAAGAATTCCAAAAAGGTTGCGGAAGTGCCTATAACGCTGCAAGAAGAAACAATTGGTTGGACAAGTTTGATTGGTTGGTAGACGGGAGATTAAAACTATTGACCGAAAAGAATGATTGTGTTTATAAATATTATTTTCAAGAAACCAACTCAATTTATGTGGGTCGGACATTAATGCACCGACAAAAAATAAGAGACAGAGAGCATATATACAGAATTGGTAACGATACCGTTGCCAAATATGCCAGAGAAAATGGTTTTGCTGTTCCACCAATGGAAATTATTGAAGATAATCTGACGATTGCAGAGGCCCTTATACAAGAGGATTATTGGAAAAACTATTATAAGGACAGAGGTTATAAAATATTGAATACTGCAAAAACTGGTATTGGTAGTGGTTCAATTGGTGCAATAAATCATGGGAAATGGCCAAAAGAAAAAGTTTTTGAAGAAGCAAAGCAATATAAGACAAAAATTGATTTTGAAATAGGGAGCAGTAATGCGTATTACAAGGCGAAAAGGATGGGTTGGTTAAAAGAAATGGTATGGTTTGTAAGTGGGCATATAAATCACAAAAAGCAATCAAAACCAGTTCTTCAATATACAAAAGATGACCAGTGTTTTGTTGCAGAATACCCATCAATGCAAGAAGCGGGAAGACAAACAGGTATTAATGTTGGAAAAATATGCAATTGTTGTAACGGAAAAAGGAAAACCACCGGTGGTTTCATTTGGAAATATGCTGTCTAATAAATATGTTTAATAAAAAATAATACCTATTCGTATGTTTAAGTATATAAAGAAGTTAATAAATTATTTTAAGATGGATAAAAAACGTAAAAAATACTTGGTGACGGATGCAGACACATTCGCTTGCAGTCTGGTCGATGACCCTGCTATTGAGATACCATTCCTTGCTTTTTCCAGCGAAGAAACATCGTTGCATTTTTCAAGTGATGAAAAACATAACGTAACGGGTCCAGTGGCAATCCCAAATTTACCAATATATCGGTTAACCCCAAATGGTGAAGAATATGATATTGTGTTCAGTGAGGAAGCAATTGAAAAGATGTCACAGAATTTTCTCAAAAATTTCAGACAGATGAACGTTAATCTGATGCATGATGACGATTTGGCACAAGGCGGTTCAGCATATCTTGTTGAACAATGGCTCATAAATGACCCAGATAATGACAAGGCAAATGCAATGGGGTTCAAGAAACTCCCAAAAGGAACATGGATGCAAACTTATCATATTGATTCAATTGACACATGGGAGCGCATCCGTTCCGGTGAATTAAGAGGTTTTTCTATCGAGTGTGCCGTTTCAATGGAAGAGTTTGACCGTCAGATTGAAAAACAATCCAAAGAAGAGACAAAAGAACAAAATACGATTGAACCAGTCCATTATGAGGATATGGAAGCACAAGAACAACCAACCCAAGAAACGGTTGTTGAAACACCAACTGTTGAAGAACAAGCACCAGTAGCGGAGCAGACCAAAGAAGAGGTCGTTGAAACAGAACAACAAGAAACCGTTGTAGAACAACCAACCCAAGAAGAAGTGGTTGAGCAGCCAACCGAAGAGGTTAAACCAAATCCTCAGGAAGAGTTGATTCGTAATCTTCTTGAAGAAGTTAAAACACTCAAAAACCAGATTTCAGAATTAAATGGGAAGCCATCGACCAAACCACTAAATGTCCATTCCGGAAACGGTGGAACAAGCGGAAATGATTCTTATTCAAACTGGAGAAAACAGATGCAAAAATATTTGTAAAAAAAAATATCTGTTTTGATGTCAAAAAGATGTTGGGGGATAGTAATACGGCTATCCCCCTTTGTTATTATTATTTTTCAATATTGTAATATGAACCCAATTCTTTTTTCACATCAAAGGACGGACAAGCCTTATTCGCAAACTCATTATGACCATGTACTGTTGCATCTGGATAAACGCACAAGAGGTCGCTGACAAGTTGTATCAACGCTTCTTTCTGTTCTTTCGTTCTTGTGTCCTTTGGTGTCTTTCCGTCCTTTGACACACCGCCAATATAACAAATGCCAATGCTGTTTGAATTATGTTTCAGACAATGCGCACCGGACTTTTCCAATGGCCTGCCATTATGAACAGAACCATCCCTATATATGACAAAATGGTAGCCTATGTCGTTGAAACCTCTGGCAAGATGCCACTTCCTAATATCGTCAACGGTGAAATCCTTACCCTCTGGTGTTGCCGAACAATGAAGAATAATTTCCGTTATTCTCCTTTTCTTCTGATAATATTTTTCTTTCAGATATATATAACTTCCGCTCATAATATTGATTAGTTTTTTAGTTTATTATATGAATGGGTTAATTCCCGCTTTTAAACAAGGCTCATACATTTTCATCCAATTCTCCATATATGCTTTGAAAAATTTCTTAAATTTCTTTTTCATAATTAAGTGTGTTTTATACAATTATTATCTTATATAAACACACTCCTTGATATGGCTCAAAAATTGAACGACACACCAACACCGACATAAATGTCAGGTTTCTTGTTGAAAAACCCATATCCTGCGCCTATTTGTGGGGATATTGAAATCAGTTTCTTTTTCTGTTTGGTCTTCGTTTCTTTTATATATATGGTATTGGTTATTTCTCTTCGGTTAAATGACACTGACACACTGTCAAGTGTCGTATTGATACCGGTGGTATATACTTTTACTTTTGCAGTGTCAACGTTTGAGCAAACAGTTCTTTCAAACTCTTTTTTTTCTGTTGGCAATATGACTGTATCTTTCTTTGTCGTAATGAATGTATCGGTCTTGATTATTTCAATCGGTTTTTCCTTAAATGCGGTCAATGTCAATGTGTCTCTTTTGTATATGGTGTCATGTTTCTCCGTCTTTTCAACCTTTGTTTCGGTTATTATTTTCTCATTTTTGGAGAATAACAGCCAAGCAAAGATAAATGCGATTATAACCAGACATATACTTTCAAGAACCCTCTGTTTGTTCATCATCACCGTATTCCCTTCTTATCTTCTCATGTTTATATTTATATGAGTAATCTATCCCAATCAATGCACCGCTGAATGTGAATATCTCGCCGATTGCCGCCAATACTGACGCATGGATAACGCCCAGAGGTGGGACGATGAAAGAGAGGAAGATTAAAATAACACCACTGATTGCAAGAGCGACCCCCAACCAGAGTTGAATGTTCATTTTCTGTTTATTTGTCATTTTTTTAAAACACATTTTCTTTTTTATAAACATACTATCCAAGACAATTACAATAAAAAACGGAATACTTATCGTATTCCGCTTAATACTTGCACATTCCGTACTGATTCTTGCCTTGACGTTATTTCCCTCACATCTACAACAATAGGTCTCTGGGCATAAGCGACAAATGCCGTCTCAAGACTTGAACTTTCCGGCATATTCACATCCAAAGGACTTACCGACATATTTGTCGCAAAGTTCATAAGGTCAGAAGGTGTCAATTGTCTGTCAGAGTTATTGATAAGGTTAAGCAACTCTGTGTTGTTTGCCGTTGACCTCTTATTGACAACGTATTCACCGCCTTCAACCTCGATATTGCTGTTTCCAACTGAAATGCCACCGTTCTCATGTGATAAACCATCCAGTATGCCACCCTCCGCATAAGGCTTTCTTTGTCTTGCAAGTGCATATTGTGTTGCACCGGTTGCGGCTGCGAGAGCCATCAAAGGAATTGCAGGAATTGGCCAGTTATTTGTTGCGGCTTGCATAACCGCTTGTGAAGTTTGGAACAATATCTGTTGAAGACCTCTCTGATATTCGTATTCCTTTTGTTTCTTTTCAAGTTCTTTTTGTCGTTCCTCAATCTTTTCTTGTTCCTTTTCAAGTTTTTCCTTTTCTGCTTGTGCTCTGCGTTGTGCGATTATTTCTTGGTTCAGTGCGTCAATAAGACGTTCTCTTCTGTCACCTCTCGCATCAGCCAATTCACCCTCAATCTTTTCAACGTTGTTCTTGTGACGTTCAAGTATTTTCTCGTTCTCGTCAAGTTTCTTTTGAAGTTCCTCATTCTCCTTGTCAAGAGCGTCCATTTGCCTTTCAATCATATAATCTTGGTTGTTCTGGAACTCTGACAATATGGTTTGGAATGAATCAGAAATGGCACTGTAATATTGTTGAAGATTTTGGAAGAAATCTTGCAATTTACCCTCCCAAGAGAGACCATCTTGTACTTCTTTGATTTTCTTTTCCAAACCGTCCATTTGGTTTTTGAGGTCGGAAAGTGCGTTGTTGTACTCGTCAGTTGATAAATCTCCGGCATCCCACATTCTTGTTGCCTCATCTCTTGTTTCGATTATTTTTTGTCTTAAAATCAATAATCCTTCAAGGGTTTCTCTCAACACTTTGTTTGTCTTCGCAACCTGCATAAAACCAAATTCGTTTTTTACCGGTTGGTATTGAAGATTGTCTGATACAATTTGCGAATACGACTGCAACGACCTTATATCGTCATTAAGTCTCTTAGCGTTGGCTTCCTTGGTCTGCTCGTTTATCTTCGCATTATACTCTCTGTTTGTTTCTTCTCTTTCCCGATTGTATTTTTCTTCAATTTGTTTTTGTTGTATTTTGGCTGCAATAATGATTTTCTGAAGGTCAAGATTATATTGAACTGTGTCCATCTGTCTTTGCATTGCTGACCTCTTGTCATCTTGCTCCAAATTTCTGTGATGTTCGTTCAGTTTCTCAATTTGCTCTTTTCTCCAAGTCTTATTGTCATTTTCTTCCTTTTCCCGGTTCTTCTTAATAAGTGACTGTCTGGTTTCATATTCATCACCAATATTTTTCTTGATTTGGTTGATGTAATTATTCCAGAACGCTTTTGTCTTATTCATATAATCGACAAAACTGTCAGTTGATTCTTGGAATGTTGAATCAAAATTTCTGAAATAGGTCACAATTTCATGTGAATCAAGACCAAAAACTTTCCGCCATCCTTTTTCATCATATTTCTTTTGCAAATCCATCAATCTTTTATCAACGGCATCCAATTGGTTTTGTATTTCAGTTGTGTCCAGACCTTTATTAAATGCGTTTTGCAATTTGGACGTAAATTCATCAGATTGTTTTAACAATGCGGAGAACTCATTTACCCAATTCATTTGTTCGGAATCCAAACTTCCGGTGAACATTTCAGATACTCCGGAAAATATGGTTATAGGTCTTCTGTCATACATTCTTTTCAACCTATCATCAAGTTCGTCATCCATCAAATCAAGTTGACCTTGAAGATTATTGATTGTCATGTCAAGAATATTGCGGTACAAATCCTCATATATCTTCTTTGTCTCATCCGCATATTTCTTTCTTTCTTCAACTATTTTCTTGTCATACAACTGGTTTACCCTTAATTCAAGTTCTTTATGACCCTTGACCTTTTTAAGTTCCTCATCCCTTTGTTTGTTCAATTGGGCAATACGTTTTTTAAGACCCTCTGACATCAATTCAATTTCAAGTCTTGACTTTTCCTTTTCGACATCCAGTGTTTGTTTTGCGGTTGCTTTTGCTGTTTTAACTCTTGCTGCACCAGATTGTTTTTGTGCTTCTGCTAATTCGTTAGCCTCTTTTTGGTCAATCATTTTCAATGCTTCCGCATTTCCTGCCCATTGTTCTCTTAATCTGTCATTTGCAATTTTAATTTGTTCATTCCTTTTTGCAACGCCTGTTAATGTACTTGCTTCCAATTCTCTTAATGCAAATGGGTCATTAGGGGCTTGTTGTGCAGTATTGTATAAACCATAAAACATTTGTTTAACTTGGTTTACAAGGGTGGCAAAACCTTGTACATCAATAAGATTAGACGGATTATTCAGAACACTACTTAACCATTTGCTACTTGTTAATTCTTTATATAATTCATTGATTTTAGCAATACCTTTATCAGTATCTTCTTTCATTGCTTCAATGGCTTCCCTGAATTTTTTCCTCAATTCACCAAAGCCAACCGCATTGATTGCCTGAAGTTCTTGTTGTGTGTCTTCAACACTTGTTGCCAACTCCCTTGCTCCCTTTGCATAATACTGAACACCTTCATCACCCCTTGCCAACATTTCATCCCATATGGTTATGTGTTTTGTGACAGCCGCATCCCATTTTTCAAACTCCTTCTCTCCTTCTTCAATATCATTTATTTCTATTCTTGGGGTGTACCATTCTGTTCCTATTCCTTTTCCTTTTTGAATACCTTGAAGCCTATCCCTAATCTTATTACTAATTTCATCGCTTTTTCCAATGAATTCATCAAGTTCATCCAATGCATTTTCAAATGCATCCCTTTGTGCTTTTACCGTTTCTTCATATAATTGCTGACTATTAATCTTACCTTCTGCAAAATTCTTTTTTAATTGCCTTTCTTGCTCTTCCAATCGCTTATTCTCAAACTCAATACTTGCGGCAACAGCCTTGTTTGAATCAATAACCGCATCATTTCCACCAATCCAACCATTTATAAGACTGCCAACCTTATCAGCAAGTTTCATCGCTCCGTCTATAAGCAGACCGATACCAAGTCCTGCAAGACCCTTCATAACTGTTGATAAACCTTTTACCGCAATTTGTGTAGCCTTGGAAGCATTGCCAAGTCCTTCCATACCGCCTTTAACCCTCAACATCTTTGCAGCGGCTTCGTCAGCACCTTGTGACATTGATTTGAACATACCACCAAATCCCTCACCGGTGTTCATCTGTTTCCTCAATTGTTCAAGACCTTGCAACATTGATTGAAGAGACATAAGTTTCTGAATACTTTCCTCAAAACCGGTGTTTCCAAAGAATGCGCTGAAACCTTGTGTAATCTGACCCATTGCACCGAATGACTGCATCCAGTCAAGTGCTGTGTCCATACCTTGTGAAGATGTTTTTACGTCATTTATTGCACTGTCAGCCTCTTGTAAAGCCATTTCCAACTCATGTAAGGCTTTAATTGTATCGTCATACGCTTTCTCACCTTGTTTGCCCTCAACGGTCATTTGTTTCAGGTTTTCTTTCATTGTTCTCATCGCCTCTTTGGTCGAATTGAACTTCACCTCTTGTTCACCAATCTTTATGGTGATACCGTCCATTGCGCCTAACGCATCTGCGATACTGCCTGCATAATTGCCTACATTGCGACCATACTGACCGTATGTTTCCTCTATTTTCTTTAAAGCATCGTTAAGTTCGTTTGCCCTCTGGGTGGCTTTCAGAAATTCGTCAGAACCTACTTCCATTGACTGCATAGCAGCCTTAATGTCTGCCAATTCCGATTTCATACCCAACATTGTTTTTGGTAAGTCTCCACCATTGAGAATACCGCTTTTTTCAATTCTGTCCATTGCGGCCAGAGATTTCTGTTCGGCATTTAATTCTTTCATTGCTTGCTTTTCATCCGCAAGTTTCTTTCCGATTTCACCCTCCAACACTTCTCTCTTCTCTTGTGAGCGGTTGATTTGGTCAATAATCTTTTGCTCCGCTGTAAGGTCTGAAACCCGGCTTTTCGAACCACCCCCTGATGAGCCACCAGAACCCTCAACCTTTATTCCTTTTTGATTGAGGGCATTGATTCTTTCCTCTAAATTGTCTAATTTCTTTAAAAGACTGTCAACGGCATCCACCGACTCAGTGATGCCATTGATAACTATCGTATAGACCTTTTTATCTGCCATAACTTAAATATTTTTTATATTAAACATATTTGGTCAGTTCAATCTTAAGTCTTATATTTACAAATATTAACAATATAAATATATAGAATATGAAAGAAACTGATATTGACTTTGACCGTTAT
>OCTW011605438.1_pt1 | contig 40162 bp, 40 predicted proteins | sample 1539671 | NCBI WGS metagenome assembly OCTW01 (sample SAMN02144230, study PRJEB22623) | gut metagenome | biome: sheep rumen | host: Ovis aries | place: New Zealand
TATGATATTATAAATATATTATATATTATATATTATATATTATTATATTAAAAAAATAGTTATTTATATTATAGTTTTTATTGCTAACATATTGTTTTATCAAAGCAATCTTTAATTTAAGCCATAGATTATCATTTGATTAAATCTTATCAAAATCAAACTTGTCAAGTTGCTTGATAAATGACTCAAGTCTTTTGAACTTATCGCCATACTCCTCATTTATTCTTTTCTGTTCCGCCAACTCATCCCCATACCTTTGCAGTTTTTCTGTAGTCAGTATCTTGACTCTTGTCGGATCGAAACTGAAGTATGGAATAAGATTCATATATTCATCCATCACCATTGTCCTTGATGTAATCATGCTGCTCATCAAGGATATTGTCAACCATGTCGCAGAAATCCATGCCAACGAATCTGCAAAAGTCAATCAATGTTTTCCTGTACACGATCATGCTTTCATCGGACAGGTTTTCCTTTTTCTGAATGAATTGGATATATCTGTAGTCGCCATTGAGATTCATGGTATAAGATATATGAAAAAAAGTATTTAACATTTATGAAAACTTGTCAAATGTAATCAATTATAAATATTATAACTTTTCGCATTTGGCAAGTTTTCATGATTTTTTATAGGTGTGATAATATGAATATTATCTGAAAAAATAGTAAAATGGTATTGTGAAAAAATAGTCAAATCAGTGAAATATGTTAAAACATACAATCTTGAAGCTTGAGGATGAATATTTGTTATTTTCAAAGTTAACTGTTTTGAATTTCACCAATATAAAATCTTTTTCCCTTATCAAAACTTCTGCAATTTCGCTAATGCAGTTTTTAGGTTTGCTCATGAAGTCAAAAATGTCCCCTTCCCTTGAGGACAATAGCTGACTCCAATATATCTCTAAATACTCATTTTTGTCTGAATCAATATCATATTGCTGGAGGTCAAATGCTATCGGCTCATCAAATTGTTCTATTTGTTTTTTTGTGCCTACGATTACTCTTTTTAGCATCTGCTCCATTGTTTCATCGGCTAATCGTAAACCTTCAAGTTGCTCTCTGAAATCTTTTGAAACGGTAATTGATGTTCTTGCCATAATATCACATATATTAATTATGTTTTATTAATATATATGATTTTCGGTTGTGAATGCATTATGTTATAATCTTTATGATTTCTGATGTTATGAACACGAAAAGACCGCCAAAGATGGCAACCATAAGTGTCAATGTCCACTTCAAGGTGTTGATTATGCTTGAAAGGTTTGTTATTTGCTTAAGCAGTTCCACTTGGGTTTCATTCAAGGTTGCCAATGTTTCATTAAGTTTCTGATGTTCGGCAAATAATGTCTTTACTTTCTCCTCAAGCCTTGTTATCTCCTGTTGCTTTTGACAGTATGTTGCATTATGTTGAATGCCTGGTTGGATCTGTGAATGTTGTGCTATGTGTGTTGCATGGGGACGAGCAACATATTTGTTATCATTCAATTCATTGTTATCGAGTTTCAACAACCTTCATCCCCATCGCTATCTTCAACTTGCTCTTCTTTATGATTTCCAAATATTCTCATGGTATTTGGATTGCAAGCACTCCAGACCGCCAATGCTATTCCAACAACAGCAACTACAAATTCCGAAAACATTGTCTGTGTTATTCCAAGACTCTGTAGATTTGGAGCAATTATCAAATAAACAAACAAGGCTATTGTTGATACATTTCCATAAAAGTTATTGTCATCCATTGTTAAACTCCTCTATTGCACAAAGAATTTTCCATCAAAATAAATCTCTTGCTTTGGGTCATGCTCATCATTTTCGGATCTCTTTGTGTTTATGTATATCTGAAATTCCAATACTGTGTCTATAAGTCCAAACAACTTATACAACACATCGTTAAATGACTGTAAAATATCTAAATAATTCATCTTATCCTTTTGTTATTATGCACAATGCCTTTTGGCTTCCAGGTGTATTGCGAGCGAAATAGGCTTGCACTGAATATTTTCTGTCTTGCAGTTTGCCATAATAAGAGCCATCTGATTTTCTATTGCCCAATGAGTTCAAAGCCCTCACATATTTTGTTGATTCGTTGACCTTGTCTATGCATTCGTAATGTCCAAAATGCTTTCCGCTTGTTGATGAACCTCCATTGATATATGCAATGTGCCATATGACTGCCTTGTTTGGCTTGCATAGTGTCTTCGCTATGTTGTCAAATCTCTCGGCATCGGTTGAGCCCATGTCTGAAAAGTATTTCCATTGGGTCGATAGCTTTATTCCGGTTTCCTTGCTTATCTTGGCAATTGCAGTGTTTATTCCATTATGGTCTGTTCCGCTTGTTGTGGTTCCGCACCAATTGGCTATTTTCCTTTCATCAAATTTCGTTATCCCAAACTTCCTTATCGCTTGATGAATGCTATGTGGACCACAATAGTATGCTGTGCATTGACCTAACTTACCGCACCCTTGAGCAGTATAGTGTGGTGAACTTTGGTAAGGATTGGTACAATTTGATTTTTTTGTTGTTTTTTGCTTGTCTGATGTAGATGTAGTTGTTGTTTTATTGGTTTTTGTGGTATTGATTTTATTTGCTTGAATATCTGTGCTTTTAAATGAACAGTAATTTGGCAATCTTTTATTATTTAGATAGTAAGTTAGTATTTTAGCAAAGCAATATACATATAACTCATACCTTACTTTTGTCTTGCTCTTTTTTGTTGTGCAATAGTTAGGTATATGCTTGTTTGTTGCAACATATTTCACAACCCTTTTTGCCATATCCACATAGTCATCAAGATAGACATTTTCATTAATCGTTTGACCTGTTGGATTTTGTGCTTCATTGACATTGATTTTTTCAACTTGTTTCAAATTGATGTCGCTGACCATTTTTGAAAGCACATATGTATACTGTGAAGGAGTTAATCTGCTGCCTTCAATGGTTGCATATGTCGGCAATTTCTTGTTTTTTTCTACGAACTCCTTGATTTCCTTTGCTTCATTCAATATGTTGTTTTTGGATATGTTCATAAGTCAGTATAAAAAAGATGGTTGCCATTAAAGACAACCACCGGTTGAAAAAGGTGAGATTCAGTCCTCCTCAAACTTATTTGTTATTGTATAAAGCTCTCCAGTGTCCTCATCAAACACCACTTCGCTGACAACCTCGCCAAAGAATGAATGCATTTCATCCCTTGTCACGAAATCAGGCAAAGGTATGATTTGAACCAAGTCTTGATTATGATAGGCATAGCACTTGTTGTCATCAAAATGAAAATGATTTATGGTTTCCTTCAGTTCCTTGAGGATGAAATCATATATGTCAACATACTTGTTATTGCCATACTTCAGCCTTATGTTCTTTTGCTTTATGTGTCCTGGCTTCGGACAGTGGTTATCGTGGTGATGCTTATGGTGCTTTTCATGACAGTGCTTGTCATGAATGTGATGATGGAAAGGGTCATTAGGTGATGGATGGTGGCAAGGTCTGTAGTCCTGAGTATGTGTTGGGTGAAACACATCAGGGAACCTGTGATGGAAATGATATTTTCCATGATGCTTGAACCTATCGTGGTGGTGCATAGGAATATGCTCCAAATAGCCAGCCCTATCGATAGGAATAATCAATTCGTTTGTGGTTAGTCTGTCATTTCCGCAATCGCTATAAAGACTTAGTTTGATAAAGTTCTCATTGGTGACATTCTTTGGAACATCGCAGATATGTCCTTCAGATGTTGCAATGACTTCCAGCCTATATGTTGTAGGTCTTGGAGTCTTTACAAGACACCATACCTTGCACCCTTCCCATTCATCATTGAGCTCAAACAAGAAAGTGTTGTCTGTGCTATCTTGATTTATGGTAGCCTCAGCATCTTCCTTTTTGAGTTTGTTGTCTTCTATGTAAAATTTTATGGTAGGCACATTCAATCACTTTCCTAATATGTGAATGTCAAAATCAAGTTTCCGCTATTGTCAATGCTTCCGCCGATGATGTCATCAAGTTCATCAGCCTTCACATATCCAACCAAGTCGACTTTCTGAACACCTATCTTCTCATAACTGTTGTTCACATACACATACTCATCATAGGCATTTTGAGATGTCGCATCAGATGATGGAACAAAATAGAATGTGTTTGGAGATCCGGTTGCAGGCAATTCGTTTGCATTTGCCAATACGCTAATCTCAATCTTGTCAGTTATGTCTGCACTTGTGAGATAGGTTGTTGTGTCAATGGATCCATCGTTTCTAACAAGACCGGTTGTTGATGACTTGCTGATTTTTTGGTCCAAACTGTCCTTGACAAGCTTTTCGCTAGGGTAGTGTGCATTGGTTGTTGTGCCGCTCCAAGAGGAAACCTTGTTGCTCGCATCTTCCTTTCCGCTGATGTCTTGGTGGGATGTCAAGTATGTTGACTGATCAATTGACCCATCGTTTTTCACCAAACCAACAGTTGAACTTTTGCTGATTTTCTCATCAAGACTATTCTTTACAAGTTTTTCTGAAGGGTATCTTGTGTCATTTACAGTTCCACTCCAACTTGATATCTTATTTGTCTTGTCTTCCTTGCCAGTTATGTCTGATGAAACAAGGTATGGGACATCATTTGTAAGGTCTGAAACCTTTGAAGGCAATGTCGCATTTGTTATGAAACCTGCATCGTTTGTCAAGTCAGACAGTTTTGTAGGTATGTCAAGTGCATCTGCCTTATTGTCAATGGCATCCTTAACCGCTTTAGCTCCTGCAACTTTGGAGTTTGCAGTAGCATTTTCAATATCGGTTTCAATATCTGCCTTTGCAACATAAATGTCGCTAATTACCTTGTCGGTCGGCAATCCGATTGCTGTTTTTACATTTCCTACATTTTTTCTTTCAGTTGTTGTCATAATATATTATTTGTTTCTTAACTATATAGTTCTGAATTTTGAAGCCAATAAACTGTTTATTGGCTTTTTGTTTTGTTGTAAATATGAATGTTATGATTTTTTATATATTGCTATGATTATGAATATTAGTGCCAATGAAACCAATAATATCAAGACATTGTTTCCTGTTTGGCTATCTATAAGAGAGATGTTTTGTTGATAAGGCATCGGATTGTCAATGTCTTTGATGGATTGGTTATTTGATGGCTCATTATAATCCTTATCAATCATCTGAGAAGAATTGTTTATGTTGTTTGTTGAATTATTGCTACTATTGTTGGTTATCCCCGTACTGTCGTCTGTAATGTTATCAGTTATGTTTTCTATTATGTCTGTTGTGTTGTTGGTGCTTGATGTGTCGTTACTTACAGTATCGTTATCCTCACTTGCATTCATCACTTGGAACAGTATCTTGTATGCAAAGAAGTTCTGATGCTCTTCGATTGGAGATATTAAGCTTCTGAAACTGTATATCATTTCGTGTGTGCTGTTCCATTCTCTCTTACCATCATCACTTATCTTATTCTGTTCTGATAGGTTTCTGATTTCATCCACAAGAGTCTTGTTGACTCTCCAACCATTGAAATTGTCTGTAAAGTGCCAAATGGTATGTTGGGTCACAACCTTGTCCTTTTGGGTTTCATTGTAGTATTCTACAAAATATGTCTTTAGCTCATTGCTCACATCATCCCCATTGGAGTTTAGGACATAATCTGTCGCTTCTGCATAGAACTTATCTCCCTTTGTGGCTTCTTCTTCTCCATATTCAAAACAATAACCACGATAATCATCAGAAAACTGTATGTCAAAATGCCCATCTTCCTCTGCATACATAATATCTTGATAAGTGCTTATATCATCATATTGATGGTATGTTGTATTGGTTTCTCCACCACCACCATAAACACCATTAATCAAGACAAAGAAAATCAAGAAAATAATTAAAAACTTATAAAGCTTGTCAATCATCTAATCGCTCACCTTTAAAATTGCATACATAGTTAATAATGTAGATACAAATAAGGACAATAAACTGATATAAATCAAGAGTGTAGATGAAACCAGCAATCCACTAAAAACAAGAATTATAGCTATGACACATAATATGATGTTAAATAATTTTATATCAAACATTTTTATGTTAATACTCCTAATATTCCCATCACTATAAGGTAGAATATGATTACGAAAGCCCACCAAACAAGACCAGTCAAGCCTAATGCAGTTGCGAAGTAAGTTCCTAATATCAAAGTGCATATGAATGGAATTAATACTAATAATGCTATTAATAGTATTATTCCGATGATTCCTAATCCGAATAATAATTCTTTTAACATAATATCTTTATCCTATTTTTTTTAATCGGTTTATTATATAAGATTAACTAACACAATCATTGAATAATCTCATTTGTAACAAATGCTTGTAAGTTATTACTATCTGTTGCAGTATACCTCACCTTTAAAGGCATATATTCCCCAGTATCACTACTATCTAAATAGAATGAGTAAAGAACGAATAAGTTCTCATAATATTCAGTTTCAAAATTTAATGAGGTAATATCCACTCCATCAACAAGTTCAGAAAAGTCTGAAAAATAATCTGAATATGCTTCCGACCATAATACGGGAGTAGATACACCATACTGGTTTATAAACTCATCTAATTCTCCATCAGTAATATTAGGAGCATCGTTTAAATCGTTTAATGTATGCCCATTCATCATACCCACATCTTCCAAGAATGGTACTAACACACACCTTATTACAAGGTAATTTGGGTCGATTGTTGAATCACAAGTTACAATGTAACTTGTTACATGATAATTCATAACACCAGTATACTCATCATCTGCTTTCTGATATAATACTGCACCATTACTTGTAATGATGGATTTGACTTCCTTATTGTTTATTGTAATAGTATTTACATTATCAAAAATACTCATATAATAAAACTCCTTTAACTTCCAGTATATTTCAACAATTGTATAGTTTCAGTAGTTTCATCAGTATAAGTTACAACAACACTAACAGTAGAAGTATTATTTAAATCAGTAATGTTATGAGTATGGGTGCTATTTGCTTTTCCATTCAAAGAAGATTGTAAATTAGTGATATTCGCTTGTAAATTAGAGATATTAGATATTGAGTGTGTATGACTTGCCTCTGCATATAATGATGATTTTGGATGAGTATGATTACTTCTTGCCCAAGTAGTGCCATTTCCTACAGACCCTGATGTAGTATCCGCACTTGGAGTAGATGTGGAAGCAGTTGGGATAGTAGGTCTATTTGACAAATCATTGTAACTACCACTTGTAGCAACAGTAGAAAACACACCTACCCTATGATTAAGAACATTCCAATAATTATTTGTTTCATCAAATTGCAAATCTAATATATCATTTTTATTAAGTTTATTTGTCGGAAAAGAATTTCCTTTAGATTTTATAGACAGATTGCCAGTAGCATTATTATCTTTAAAAGATAATTTTAAATAAGTTGGTATAGAACTTGCTGAATTTACTGGAACAACATAAGATATTTTAAATCCATCACCGAAATCAGTAGAATCACAATTCGCATCACCAGTCATCATATTTGTTGTGGCGCTTGTATGTGTTCCAATAACAGTTATTGATTTTGATTCATTTAACTCGTCAATCTTATCATTTAACACTTTACCTTGCTTTGCGGATAAGACATTTGTAGCATCATTACTAGTCAAATTATCAATAATGGTAGGATTAACATATTCACTATGAGTATGACTTGCCTCTGCATACAAGGAACTTTTTGGGTGGGTATGATTAGACCTTGCCCAAGTAGTACCAGTACCAACACTTCCACTTTTTGTATCTGCACTTGGAGTGGTGGAAGATGGATTCGGTACACTTGAACTTGTAATGAAACCACTATCATTAGTCAAATCACTAACTTTTGATGGGATATTCGGTGTATTATTCAAATCTTCATAATCACCAGTAGTGGCAACACTTGATAATCCCATTCCGAATTGACTAATCTTTGTATCCACATTACTATTCACATTATTATATAATGTTCCCATATTAGTGAATACTGCCTTTGCAGATGGATATTCTGTATCTGTACTGGAAGATGACAAAGAAGTAACCTTATTAGATTTATCCTCTTTTCCAGTAATGTCTTGATGAGCAGTTAAGTATCCACTATCATTATTGAATGATGAAATATTTGTTGGTACAGTAGGAATAGTAGGTTTATTTGATAAATCATTATAACTACCAGTTGTAGCAACAGTTGATAAATCAGAGAATAATGGTATTAATTTATCATATATCTCTAAAAGTTCAAAAACACCATTATTATATCTTAATTTAAGCAAATGACCATTCACTTGACTCTCTGTTACATAATTTGAACTCTGCTTTATATAAATATTATTTTGTTTTAGAGTAACTTTCCTATCTGTAGATGTTTCATAATAAGGAACTTTCAAATAAAAACTATTCCCATCAAAAATTGTATAATCATCAATATTATAGGTTATTCTTTTTCCATCATCTGAAACAGATGATACGATATAGTAAGGTAAGTTCTCAATTCCTAATATATTTATTATATTATTCTTTATCTCATCTATATCAACACTATCATAAAAGACACATCTCAAGTCTACATTACTATTCCCTGCACAAAAGAATAATGCCCAAGTATCCTTTTTCCAAACACCTTGTTGGATTGGAGAATAATTACTGCCAAGAGTATCAAAGATAGTTATATTATTACCATTGGGGTAATATTTCAAGGTAGCATTCGCATTATTATCTCCAATAGTATTCTTTACAAGGAAGAAAACTGGTGTTTGTTGAGCATATGACAATCCACTTGAAATATCATAAGCACTTGCACTACCATTCACATAATTAACAGTATGTATAGTGTAAGCACCAATATGTTGTAATCCATTAGTCAAATCGGTTGTTGAAGCCTTATCATCAAGACTATCCTTAATCAACTTCTCTGATGCTAAATTATCATCACTAACAGTAGCAGACCAACCAGTAACAACATCATCACGATGAAGAAAATCCAACCCTTTCAAAGTAGTGACAAGATTAGCGACAGTTTTTCTAATTTCAGTCATTTTCACCTACATCATATAAAGCTCTTTCTTCAACAGTCAATATGTCATCCATAGCACTTTTCTTCATCCACATGGCTGTGCAAATTATTGAATATCCTTTGCCTGCTCTTGGGTCACCTTTCCTTACATAAGGAGTGACATCAGTTTTGGCTTTTCTGTTGATGTAAGTGTTGCTGATGTTCACAAGATCTATGGTTCCGTCATACTTAAACACCACCTTCAGTCCAGCACTATTGGAATCGGTTGTCCCATTCATAATTCCAAAACTTCTTGAAGGACAATAATCAGGTCGAATTGTATCAGGAAGTATGCTTTTGTTTACAAACAATGGCTCTCCATCATCATCATATGTTCCGAAGGGATAGTATTTTCCAGTAGCGACTTCCCAATATAATATGGCATGGACAAAATATTCATTGCCCACCAATATCAATTTATTGAATGTTACATCATCATCTGTATCCAAAATCTCAAGGGCACGAGTTATGGATTCGACAGATTGGTTTGTCTTGTCAAGGTCTTGGTTGACTAATATGATGCTTTCATCAATCTCATCAAGCTTTGACTTATGGGCAGTAAGCATTTCCATAAGTTCTCTATATGTCAATTTCTTGGTATGGTCAGCTTCATCCATTATGGCAAAACTGTTGTTTGAGCTGTTTACACCCATTCTTGACAGTGCATCCACAACATATGGGTCAACAGTCTTTTGAAAATCCTCTTTGATGTCTTCAAACTCTTCCTTCAACTCCACATATTCATTTTCAGACAAGAGATAAAACTGCTCATCTTCGCCGCTCCCATCATACTTGAAATACACACCATCCTCTATGTCAGATGGCTTTGTGTCTGTTATCCTAATGTAATATTCCTTTGTCATATCCTATGTCCTATATGTAAATGAATTTCCTAAAATGTAGACATCATCTGCTGATGTCACCATTCCGCTTGTGATGTTCTCCTTAACCACTCCACTATTGTCATTAAGCATATTGTCGCCACTGTATGTAGGTCTGTGAAGTCTGTAAGCCAATGACAATGTTGTGTCTGTCAAGTTTGGTGTGTATCTTACAGTTATGAGGCTTCCGCTTTCCAAAGCCTTTCTGAAAGTTACGATGTTGTTTATATAATCAACAAAATAATCCCTATCCTCAACCAAAGGCTCGACATTTTCAGAGCCATCATCATTTATGGTGATCTTTCTTAAGTTATCCAAAGCAGGTGCTGAAAGCCTTATCTGATAGAACTTGCCATTAGTAACTTTTCTTTTTGAGTATGGGTCTATGTCTGTTGTTGCTATGAATGAATCTTCTATATGGACAACTGATGAATCTCCAACCACATAACCCAACTTGTATGAGCCACCATCAACGATTTCATAATCCTCAATCCAAAGGTCAAGCTTCAATGGGAAATCCCCAACATTCAAACCTCTCAAGAACAATGGGTTGTAATCAATCTTCAATGTTCCCTTATGCAACACCTTGTCATTTACAAAAGTCAATGTCTTTGTGTTGTAGTCGATTGTATAATCCACCCATTCCTGCAATACTGTGTCCTTGAAGTTTATAAACCATTCAAAGTCAGTGACTTCAACATTATCAGTATAGTTATAGGATAGGCTTGATGATGCATATTTGAACAGTGCTTTCATGTTGTCGCTTTTAAGGTTGAATATCAATGTCTTTCCATCGCTAGACAATGCATAGTCAATGTCGGCATTACTGTTGAAGCTTGCACTGTTCACTGCATTGCTTGTCAGATATGAATTGCTTTTCAAATCCCCTTTGTTTAAAATTATCTCTCCTCTTTCAAAAGAGGAACTTGTTTCAGAATATGAGTCAGGATAATAGTATCCGACAACAATGCTTGCAAGGCTATTCTTTATGCTATGGTTGAAAGAATATGTGAATCCATATTGTGAAAGGTTTTTTATGTTTGTCCAATCAACAGTGATGTTTTCGCCACTCAAACTGCTTCCCAACAACGGGTATGCTGGGTATTCAAGCAATTCGACATCTTCAAAGAATGTTATGGTTGTGTTGTTTGAGGTGTATGGCAATATGTAGACTGGAGTGTTCAACTTTTGGAGATATGCTGTAAATCCACCTCTATTGCTTATGATGGCATTGACATTGTATGTTTGAGATATTCCATTTATCTGTGCATAGTCTTTCCAGTATGGTTTCAATTCCTCATCTGTGGCATGATAGAACAATACATTTGTGGTTGCTGTCTTTCCCCTAACAATATCTATTTCAACATCTGCATTGTTCCTTATTGCCAAGTCTGCATCTATATTTGACCAAATGCAAGCAGGAAGCATCTGATCTTGGCTTGGTGTGTAATCCAATGTACGAAGATATGCATCAGTTGGAGCATCATTATGTATCTCAATAAGTATCTTTTCAACCTTGAGTATCTTGTCTGTGCTCATGTCCTTGACACTTGTCTTATACAAATCGCTATCTCCAAGAGCAGCAATCTCCTCATTTGTCATATCCTCTACATACAATAAATCCTTTGGAACGCTAACCTTCAATCTCAACTTGACATAATTGTACCTTTTGCTGAATGTGGTTTCAAAGTCAAGATAGTTCTCACCGGTTGTCAATGGGTCTGTAAGTTCTGTCCAGTTCAATGTTTCAGGATTAAAGTATTCCCAAACATAATCGCCAGTGAAGCTTGAATCGGTATCCCCAACAAGAGATGTTGTTATTGTGACTGTCTTGATACGATTTACAATGATTGGCTTGAGGTAAAGGTAGTAATCTCCCTTTTCAATTATCTTATATGGGATGGTGGTGGTTACTCCTGCTTTGGTCACTTTTGTCTTGGTTTGTTTTGTTCCTGTCTGCTTCACAGGTCTTACCCTAACCTCAAAACCAAAGTCAATCGGCTTGTGCATACCATTGGCATAATTGAAGTTGTCGCTCTTACCATAATGTATCCAACTCTTTCCATTGTCTTCAGACAAGAATGAATCGCCTTTATAGTATGCTTGCTTCTTGACTGATGAGAAGCAAGAGTGAGCCCAACCACCAATTCTATATGTATGGTTTATGTTGCTTAAAGGAGATCGAACAACGATGGCATATTTCTTTCCTTTCTCTATCTTTGCCTTATCCTTGAATGAAAATGCTTCCAAACTGTTTCCGCTATGGGTGAATCTCTTTTCAGTCCTTGCCAACACTTTCTGTGTAGGATAGCCATTCTTGCTTGTTGTCCTTATCTCAACAATGCAAGGAGATGCAGTATTTGTGCTGCCTTTCATATTCAATGAAACTGTGCTCACCTTTCCAGTGTTTTCAGCAACAAATGTTTGAGCCCTGCATATTGTAGGTATGTCTGTGCTGTCAGGATTTTTTCTCCAAGCAGACTTGATGTTGTAGTTCTTGTTGTGGTTGAATCCAACATACCAATAGGTGTTGCATTTCCAATTCTTATAAGGACCTCTGCACCAAGCATCCTCTTTCTCATCACCCAACACTTCTGACTTTCCTTTTGTAATCTTGTATGTGGTCGTGTCCGGTGACTTATAGGTTATCTCCTTGTCGACTGGGACTGGTGCAAGGAATGAACGAGGGTTGAGGGCATTGCTGTCCTCCCTAACAAGTTCCAATTTCTTGTCATCGCTATTGTAGTCGAAGTCCAAAAGGCTGTCATTGTTTTCCTTCAATGTTGTTTCAGTGTCTAATATTATCCTATCGTTTGCAGTGTTGAAATCCAACACCTTCACAATGTTCTTTTTTAGGCTGAAACGATAAGCCTTTTCAAGATAGCCAAATGCTTGCTTTTCAGATTCGTTGAGTATGTGGGAATCTATGCCAAAGCTTTTTGATATGTCCATATACTCATCAGGGAAAAACCTTTTCCTTGTTTCAGGATCTGTCTTGTCCCATAATTGCATTATTTGGTCATACAGATATGCATCATTCTTACAGAATTGCCTAAGCATTTGTGATGTGATCTTCTTACCGCTCGCAAAGCTTTCGCATTGCAGATTCTTATATACTTTTGGGCAATTAGTCATTTATTCCCATTCCTCCATGTCCTCGTCTATTGAATTGTCAACTGAAATCAATGTAAATATGTAGTCGAGCTTCACTATTGCAGTTGTCGGCATCTCATATATCGGATGCACATCCTTGCTCAATAGGATCTCGTTCGTTGATGTGCATACTCCTATTTCGGTGGTGTTGTTAAGCATTGAGCCATTGGTGTCGCAAGTCAGAATCAACTTGTTGTCATCAATATATATTCTGTCTGGTATGATGTACAATTGGTTGCCTAAACTGTCCTTGACTGGCTCAAACAATGAATTTTGGCTTGGTTCAACTTCTCCTTCTCCAGTTCCTATCGCAATCTTTCCAACCAAGTCATCATCATTCCCAATCCATCTGTTCAAAAAATAAGATATTCCATTGTTAAGCACTATGTTATGATTCCCAACTTTGATGTTGTGCAAACCAAACATAGTGAATATGGTAATATCAAAAAAATACTCACCTTTTATTAACTGTCTGTCCATACTAATCCTATATAATTTCTCTTGTCAAGTGTTTGTCCCACATTCTGAAATTGTTTTCAGATTCTATTATCCAAGTGGCATTTGTGCAAGGATTTTCAGTGCCTATCGGTGCAATGCAACTGAATATTACTGTCCCATCAATCTTTGTGTCAACCTCATGCACACATTCATAAGTGTCCAACTCATTGCCGAAGTCATCCTTGAATATCACTCTTGAGCCTATCAGAAATTCTGTTGTCCTCTCTTCTGCCATTGATGGGTTGTCATTATCGCAAGTGAACTCAAATCTGTATTTGTGGTTTGCATCTATGAATCCATAGTTTATGTCAAACTCATATCTGTTGTCATTCGAATGTGTCCTTTCATCTGCACCAAAATAATCAAGAATTTCTATTAAAACCTCTTCACTTAACTCCAATGTGTTGAATGTCCCTTCATTGATATACAAATGAAAATATCCATGTTTTGTCAAAGGCAAACTCCTGTTAAACAGCAGATTGAATTGTTCTGTAGTGTATAGCCTTATGTTTGAAGGTATGTTATGATAGTCAACATATAAGTCATAAACATTGCTGTTGCATTCATAAGATGTCTTCATATATTTGTTGTCCCATTCGATGATGCTTTGCTTTTGGAATGTGACATCAGTAAATGAGAATGATGAGTTTGACTCCAAAACAATCATGACACTTGTGGCATCATCAGGAATTGATATTAAGGTGTCTGTATATTCATAGCCATCTGTTTTGGGATAATATGCATCATCAAATCCATCATCTTCCGGAGTGTATTGTAGTGTGGATATGACTTGTCCGTTTTGATTATAATATTCAAGCCTTAATGTCACTGGTTCAGAATAATCGCTTATCCCATACCTTAACCTATAATTGCTTGAAGGAACTATGAATACATTGCTGACTATTATTGACTCATGCCATTCAAAATCATCTCTTCGGACTTTTGTTGACCTTCCACTTATCAAGGTAGCCTTGTTTATATGGTATTGGATTTCTGTTCCTTCCCTTGTGATGCTCTCCTCATCATATTTGACAAGCCCATTGTCATCATATTCTGTTATTGTGGCATCATCGAAAAAATCCTCATCGATAAGGGTTTCTGCAACATTTATGATGTTTCCATTCTCATCAAGGCAAGTGGAGTCAAACATTGTTCTCAAGTAGGCATTGTCTTGCTCGCCAATGTATTTCTTTCTGTTGACAAGTTCTGAATCGGTGTAATAGTATTTCCAAAACTCCAAGACTGGGAAATATATGTGGTTGTAGTTTTGGATATAATACTGGATCCTCTTCATGTAATGGTAGTCATCTTCGGTCAACCGATTTTCATATGTCGGATAAGTTCTGCTATAATAATATATGTTCTGTGCAGGAACCTTGTCGAATCTGAAACGAGGAACATTGAAAAGATGACCTATCATATCCAAACTATAGTCATGGTCAAAGCAATCTCCCTTCAAAGACTCATAGCCGCTGAACCTTTTCTTGTAGGTCTTTTCCCTATCCTTGTTGCATCTGCCATATGGCTTGAATACAGTAACATGGAAATCATATATGTCCTTGAGAACACCATTTTCATCAAAGTCTTCATCAGACAGCAACATACGATACACATATTCATCCTTTTCGGTGTCTGCCCTATAGACATACCATGGATTATGCATATCATTCTCTATCTCATATATGTCCCTATTTTCAAGAAAATCCTTATATGAACCATAATCATAGAATTTGTATGAAAAATCCTTTGCATATACCTTTCCAGTATTCCTATACCCTTCAAGGATAAAATCCTCAATATAGATTGGTATATTATTCTTGAATATTTTTATGAGTTTGATTTTATCCATATGGACTCTGAAAGTCAAGTATTTTGAATAGCTTATTTCCTCGACTTCCATATGCAGATATGACTCGTTGAACCTATAGTCCAACTCATTGAAATCTATGTAGTCATTTTCAGGATAGCCTTTCAGAAACCTATAGTCATCCCAAGTTATCACTTCGATGACGAAGTTATCTCTTGGTATTATATGGTATTTGTTGTGGTAGTTTGATGAGTCTTCATCAACTTCATCATATTTGGTTGTGTCTTTCCAACTTGTGCTAAAGAACCTTGTTTCATCATCATAGAACTCAAAATCCCCATTATCCTCATTTGGATATGATTTCTTGACCTCATATCCAATTATCTCTTCATCGTTGTTGACAATTGGGTTCTTGTAGATGTTGACTTGCTTCAGGTTTGGCATCATCACCTTGAAGTACATAGTGTAGTTCATCGGTTCAACCTGCTCCTTCCACATTTGGATTGGCTTTTCAAGCATTCTTGCCCAATCCAAAGTCTTAAGCTTGTGGTAAATGTCAATCTGCTGGTTGTTGACAACCTTGAGATGCCTCATGAAATTGGATTGTGGGTTTCTGTCATAGAAATGAGGGAAAAGTTTTTGAGTGTATTCCAATCTGTTAAGTTTCATGCAATCACACCTTCATATCATTCAGTAACAGACAATGCTTGTTGACTTGTTTGCAGTTCCATCTTGGATTGTTATTGTGACATCTCCACATACAGCAATCTCTTCATCACCAATGTTGACATGAGTGTTGTATGAATTGTCATCGCTTCCGCTTACTGTTTCATATATGGTTATCTTTGACAATGTCGCTCCATCCTTAAGAGCCTTCAGATGGATGTATGCTCCATAAAGATCCTCTCCACCAATCACAAATGAAGGTTCTGTTCTTGTCATTATGGTTTCTCCATCCTTGATTATGCTTATCGCAAAACCATTGTTGTCTGATGCAAACTTGTATCCTTGACCTATATAAAGCATAGGGCTAGTGTATTCCCTATTCAATGATCCGACAAGTGTCCTTGTTGACTCATCATAGCCCTTGTCATTTCCAATCAATTCTGTATCAAACTCATAGGCATAGATTGTGTTGTCTATGTTCTTTATGGTGTCTTGGAAATCAACTGACTTGACTTCTGGAACTTCCTGCGCAATAATCATTCCTGCTTGGAAAGGTATGAAATCTCCACCGATGCCTAATCCCTTATGGTACATTCCATTTCTCCGATAGCCCCCATCAATATAAAGAGCTATTGCATTTGCAACCCTTTCCGCAATGTTCTCCCTTTGCTCAACACCATAATAAGTTACGCTATCTATATCAACATTGACATTGACATGCACATCAATCTCTCTTTTTGTAGCCCCAACAACTCTGACATCATCATCAAATAGTTGCACATTTTGGAGAAGCTTGTTCTTTATGTCATTCAATATCCAATCGTTGCTTGGGTCAACAATTATCTTAAGAGTTCCTGCACCATCCCAAAGAGGCATCAACCGATAGTCATCAACACCATCATAGTATGCGAAAAACAGTTCATATGCTTCTTTAGTTCCCTTGATGTGTGAGTATGCCCAGTTCCTAATCAATCTGCGATATTCATCATCAGTATATGCTCCTCTTCCACCGTTGCTTCCCTTTATGTTTGTTACGCTACTTATTCCATTCAAGTTGCAGTTCACCAATGTTCTTCTGTCAACCCTTGTGTTATATCCGCTATATGATGAGTATGCAGTAACATTGGTTTGGAGTTGCCCTCTTATGATGTATGCATCTTCGACAGTGTAATATGCAGTTCCCCCATTGGTTGTGACAATCGTTCCTTGAGGTATGTGAAAGTCATAATTTTTAGCCTGATTTAGATAAAATGTCAATTCAACGCTTGATTTTCTAGCTTGGGGTCTTGGTATTCCAAACTTATTACCTAAAATGTCCAAATCACGACCTACAGCTTTCTCCAAATCATTAGACAAGTACAGTTTTGTCATATCTTCATATATCCTATTGTTCTCAAATGCATAGACACTTAAGAATAGGCAATAATTGTTTTCAATGTCTTGTCTGTTTTGGATATAGTCTAAAAATCTTTCATCTGTAGACACAAGGTGGTATTGGTAAGCATCCTCCATCATCTCAAGGAAGATTTGATCATAGTCTTTTTCCTTATAATTTACTGTTCTCATATAATACTTGATTCTCCTATGATTTCTAAAGACCAATAGGATTGTTCACCTATATTCGGAACATCTCCACTGATTTGAAGGTATGGTTTATTATTTACCTCAACAACATTCGCCTCAACATTGAACTTTGTGCCATTTACTGTTAAAACAGATTTGACTGTACTTAAATCTATATAAGGGGTAGGGTCTATCTGAGCATCTGAACCATGTATGGCAAACTTATCTGATAATTCTCCAGTACCTAATGCACTTAATTTGACAAATCTTTTAAAACCCAATAGCGTGACACTAGTTAAATGCCCAACCTTTATGCCATTCATCCTAACAGTAAACTGAGAATATGATATGTTATCTAATTTGCTTTTGTCTGATGCACTCATCAAACCATCAGTATCATCAGTAGCCACATCATAAGTTGTGTCAGTGTCTACATTTTTAAATACTTGATAATAAGAAGGTGAGGATTGGGGGTCAGAAGAAGTATCATACTTATAAATATTGCCTGTGTCCTTATCGATATATAAACTTAAATCATCTAATGTGGATGGGAAACCACTATATTGGACACCATTTTTATTCATATAAAATGCATCATTTTTATAGTACCCAAAGAAAAATTGAGGCTGTCCTCCACTACTGCTGCTACCTCCACCATTAATCGTTAAATTTCCACTGCCCAATATTGATTGACCATTGATGGTTTTGATGTTAGTGCCGCTGATTAGAGAGTCTTGTTTTGAGTTTTCTAAATTATCTAATTTTGTCTTATCTTCCGCACTCATCAAACCTCTGAATGATTGGGTTGCCAAATTATATTGACCTATAATATCCCATACTGACCCATTATATCTCATAAGAAAGATTGTATTTGGAGGCACTTTGTCAGACCTTAAATAGTTAGGAAAATCTGGGTGTGTTATTAGTTTTCTATTAAAAACCTCACCATTTTTCAATGTCAATGTCAATCGGCAGTCCGCCTGTATTCTATTAAAGGGGTTTATGACTTTCAACAAAATCATGGTACCAGTCTTAACTTCAGATAATGTGGTGCTTGTTGCAGCCAACTCTTCGTTAGAAGTGTTTGTTGTGGCAATTAATTCTATTCCGCCCAACACCTTATCTTCGATTGTAATGTTTCCATTAGCGTCGGTAACAACATTCTTATTTGAGTTGTTGCTTGTTCCAACCTTGCCATCATTAGTCATGTTTCCATGAGTATGGGTTTTCTGTGCAAATCTGCTGTCTGACTGGGTTTTTGAATAATAGTTGTTGATGTTGAATTCCAATTCATCAATCTGCTCCCATTGATAATTTGGATTTGCAGAAGTCCCTTTGTTGACTCTAATGAACACATCTATGGTGCTATTCAGACCATCATCTGAATCAGCATTCTTTACAAGGAAATATAACCTGTTGGTTTCGATATTGGTTGTAGGCAATGATGTCACAACTTCCGCAATCTCAATTTTGCTTATGTATTCCCTTATCTTATCCTCTGTTTGAGATTTGCTGTATACATAGTTGTATGTCGGTCTTTCTGAAAGTGCATTGTATACTGCCCTGTTGGTTGGAAGGTATTCTGCATATTCGCTACTGTTGCTTACAGTTGAAGTTCTTGGAATGACTGGCTTGACAACACTGAAATCAGAATATGATGGTGAATTTGGAGTGTGATCTGAATAGTATACCCTTAACCTATCGCTTTCCAAATTGCTGCTTGCTTCAATATACTCTATTTTTATAATGCCTTTTCCTGTAGCACCTTGCCTTCCTCTGACATTACCTAAATCTACTCTTCCTGCCATTTACCCTCCAATATAATAAACATGATTATCAAAATTATCTAACATATATAAGTCCTTTCCATCCTCTATGAAAAGATGGTATTCTCCAACCTCATTAGGCATCTTCAGATGCACATCAAAAAACTTCGCATCAAGAGATCCATCAACATATTTGTATGCTGTCATCTCATCACGAACAACATACAGCTTTTTCCAATCGCTTGGCTCTTGTGGAATATCATCAAAACTGTCAACAATCTCACCTAACCATATGTAATTGTTGATGTCATCAATCGGTGATGTCACATAAAGCATGTCATCATCATCCACACCAAAATGGAATGGTATTTCAGAGAAAGTCAACTCTTGGCTCACACACCCATTAAACAAAGGATTTCCATGATATTCAAATCTGATCTTCGCATCGTAATCCATCTCTTCAGGAGATATGCTAAAGCTGATTCTCCCATAATCATCAGTATGTCCTTGAATGCCTACAAACTTGTCATTGACATAGATGTATATTATCTCATTAGGCAATCCCATACCATATTCTGTAAAAAGGTACAAGTGGATTTGCAATGGGTTTTCCAAACTGCTGTATGGTTGATTATAAGTGTAGAAAATGTAGCTTGATGATTTTCCAGTTTCTGTGCTTATCTCAAATTCTCCAGTTATCAAATAGTTTGCCATTGCCCTAACTCCAAACTTGACAAGATACTTGTGTGGGTTGTCCCTAACCTCAAAAACCTCAAGTTTTTCAACAGACTGTATTCTTCTCATTCGGAGAAGGCACTCTTCAAAATAGGCTTTTATCTTAAATCTAACAGTTTCGCTTTTGTTTTGTTTAAGAAGAGAATATGATTCGTTTCCAAAGACCCTGTATGTTGGATTGCCATATCTGTTCATATAGTTCCATGAAGTCAAGCAAGCAATTATTATCCCAACTTGCAATGAGTGGAACTCTGTAGCGGAAACAGTATCTCCTCTTTCAAACCATAAGTCCCATTGCCCATTATCTTTCTTTATAAGACCTATGTCCTTATGCAGCGTTCTATAATTTACCTTTTCAGCATCAGGAATGTCCATCAAATGATACATTTATTATCCCTCACCATCATCATCATTATCTTCCTCAATAAGATTGTTTGATTCGACAAGGCTATCTAATCTTTTTGAGATGAGCTTTAGCCTATTGTCCAAATCTATGCTTGTGACATCAGACTCTGTTTTGCTATAATAGTTAGTAAGTTCAGGAGCATCATAAGGCAAGCCATTGACAAATAGTTTTGGAGTCATTATGTTTATCCTTTCTGATGTTATGCTTATCTTGCTGTTTCCGACAGACAGCAATATTTCCCCATCGCCAACAACAGTCTTGAATCCATCATTGTCATGCAGATTGATGCAGGATATGAAGCAATACTCATCATTGATGTCATCCCATCTCACCTTTGCAACTATTCCATACACATCATCAAAGGGAATGACATATGTTCCATTTGTAGAGTCTGACTTGACAGATCCTCTGTTCATTCCAAGCAAACTCATATTGCTGTCCATTATGTCATGAGTAAGATGTGCAATAACTTCCGAACCATTGTTCAGAATTTTAACCAATGCAATGTCCTTGTAGCTGTATATCCTCAACACTTTGCACAAGAAAATATTTGATTCGTTTTTGACATCAGTTATCCTTTGTGTCAATCTGACATTGCTATTGATAGCCTCATCAAATATGCTCCTTAAGTCTGTTGATGCATATGTTCCATGATTAACTGTATGTGCCATTATTTGAACCTATTTAATTTTTTATCGTATCCTTTGGTTGAAGATTGACTTTTGCTTGGCTTCAAGGTGTTCTGTGGTGCAGATGCTTTCTTGTTATATCCAATTTTTGATTTTTGATATGATGCTGATGATGAACCTAATTCCTTTTTAGCCTTCAAAACATCACTTATCATTTTATTTTGCTTTTCGGAATCTCCGCCCATAGCATTAACTATTACAGCAATGTCTTTCCAAGTGGTTGGAGCATCGACAAGTTCTCCAATCCATTTGTTTGGGTTATTTGATGCTGGATACCTGTCATTTACGAGTTTTGCTATTCTTGTCCATAATGATGAACTTTCGCTTCCATCAGAATCTGATTCGGAATCATTTCCTCCACTTGAATCTGAACTTCCTTCGCTTCCTGCACTTCCATCAGATGTGTTTGATTTTCCTTTTCCTAAAGATGGGGGGTAGTCCACCAATGTCAATGAAGTTATCCATTCGCTGTCCGCACCAGCCTCTTGCTGTGCCTTGCTTATGAACATCATGCTGTCCTCATTGAATGATGGCAGGAAAACCCTTATCCAAGCGCCGACCCTATAATTGATGTTGCCTATAAGTTTCAAGTCTATCTGATGTCCATCATTTCTCATTATCTTGCCCATTTCACCATATCCAAAAGATATGGCTTCAGCCTTGTCAGTGATTGGGATCTCTTGCTTTTCGCTATTCTCTGCATTTTGGTTGTTTTCTGTAGATGGTGTTTTTGCACTATTGTCTGTAGTGTTTCCCATATCCCAACCAAATAAACTTTCAAATACCATATCTATTTGTTCTTGGATTTCCTATACATCTGTGCTGATAATGAGTCGTTATAATAATCAACCGCCATATCTGAAAGTGAATTGTATGCTCCGACAATGCCTTCGTTTGGAGGATAATTATTGTTCTTCTTATTGGCTTTTGCTTTTGGCTGCATCTCAAAGTAGTATTGCTTCATTGCACCACCTCCGCCACCGCCACTTGCAGTGTTGTCTGCCGGTTCTCCTTCTCCAAAGGCTCCTCCGCCTCCACCACCACTTGATATTTGGTCTGGTGATGATGGTTGTTCCAATGGAGTTTGTTGTGGTTGTGAAACATTTTCATTCTTGGAATTTATCTCTTCCATATATGCATCATATTCTTCTTGAGTTACTTTCTTGGTTGCTTGGATTGTTTTTTTCCTTTCTCCAAACAATTCCTTATGCCTTTCAAAGCAAAGAGTCAATATGTTCTCGTAATTCTGACCATATTGGATTTCAAGAGTGTTGTATATTTCAGGACTGTAATCCTTTACAGTAACGCTATCATCAACAACATTAACTCCTTCAAAAGCCCATATTGCAGTCCATTCAGGAATTTCTATTTTTCGGAACACAACAGTATCCCCTCTTACTAGAAGCATCGCTTGCCCATCATAAGGCTTTGCCAAGTCACATAAGGATTCCCAACCGCTCATAAGTTGGGTTTCTCCCTCATCTGAACTTTCGTTGCCTCCACTACTTGGGCTTCCATTGAGTATCATATTGGCAACATCTTCACAAGTCTTGCCATATGCCCAACCAAGATATTCACTATTCTCCTCAAAAAACTCGGCGGCAGTATAGTATTTGCCACCATTCATTATCTCCTTAGTTGCCTCTGATGTCTTGAAGCCACCAGCATCATGCTCATCAGTAAGTTTCTTGTTTTTTAGACCATCTTCTGTAATCCATTCATTTCCAGGGGATAATGCTTCAGGAAAGCCAAACCATGCCTTTTTGCATTTTGTGGCTTTCACAGCTTCACGAAATGATCTGTAAGTGTAAATCCCACTTCCATTAACTAAAAAAACAGCTTCTTTGTTGTCGGCTTTGCCACTCCATAGCAACTCTTCAGAATTTGAATTTACTGGAGCCTTTTCAGCATTGTGTCCTGCATTTGACAAAACCTCGACAACCTTGTCAATACAAGCGGCATCATTGTTCCCACTATTGTCTGCACAAACTATAAAATCAGTCATCTCTCACCTTTTCACATAAAAATTAATCGTTATTGCTATATGGACACCTTTTATATTCTGGAATGTTATCTCCATTTGGCGGCTCTCTGCAAACATGATAGCTCTGTCCCTTTGGTCCGCCACCGAGCCCACTTGTTATTCCCTTATATTGCGGTGGGTCAATCCATTGGTTGTTTTTCTTTATTTGGATTGTATGGTGGCTTCCACTTGGAGCATTGTCTGAATGGTAACATATGTCCCTTGCCGGAATGCCTATCTTGAAGTTGTAGACATAATATGCCCAAGCAGTAGCATCATAGCAATCTGCACTGCTTCCTTTTGTGGTTCCCATCTTTTCCCAAGCCTTTTTTGGGTCATGTCCGCTTCCCCAACCACCATATACGAATGTCTTGTAGATGTCCCACATCTGATCCTCTGTCATGCTGCCATCACCATTCACATTATCTGAACTTTGTGATGATGTGCCTTTGCTGACATTTTTCTTGTTTGACCAATTGACTAAGTCATCATCCAAACCTTCAAAGTCAATGATTGGAGTCAATCCATATGATTTTGCAACCTCCTCCATCACATGGGACCTCAAAAGCCCATTAAATTCCAGTTCCTTTGTGATGTCCTCAAGGCAATATCCCCAATCCTTTATCGTTATCTCTGTTGAATCTTGCGAGTGGCTCACATCTGTGACAAACCCATATATTCCATCATCACTGGCACTTCTACTTACCATTGTTGATGCAACATCATAATTTTCATAGCTCTTGTTTGCAAATTCCTTTTGTGGGGTGGCTAATGTTGCCTCCAATGCCTGCTCTTCGGTAGGGTAGTGTTCCCTTAACTTAATGTCCTCATCATTTGAATACACTTCCTCAATGCCAGTGGCACTAAACTGTCTGTCAGTGTCCCTTCTTATTTTCAGTTTGCATGAAACTCCGCTATATATGAAAGGATAGTCAAAAGTGCTGAAAACTATCTCTGTCTTGCCAGTTCCTGTCGGCTCTGTATAGGACTTGTCAAATGATACTGAGGACAACCTCTTGTATGGAAGAATTTGCATGATCTTCCCTCTATGAGGGTGGAATACAACCTCTTCATCTTTTTGAGTTTCATCATCTTCATTTTGCTGCTCATTTGATGATTGCTCTGATGATTGGTTTTCTGAATCTGATGTTTGCTGCTCTGTCTGTTGGTTTTCATTTTCTGAAGGCATAATCAATACCCAAAAGTGTTGCTCCCAGTCCTTGTTTTGCAACTGCTTCCATATGTCAAGTCACAAGTCTTCCACTCGCCATTTATCTTTATGGCATTATAGTAATGGTCAGGACTATGCACACATATGCAATCCACACCTATGACATCCATACAACATTTGACAAGCCTTGATGCATCTCCGCAATTGCACACGATATGGTCCTTGAATGTGTCGGTTGCACAATTGTCAACATTGTCAGAATATCTTGTATATTTGAATCGTGACCTTAAGCCCTCCATCACTTGTTGAGGTGTCTTTCCTTTAGCCCATTTTCCATAGTTGGTGTCAGCCTTTCCGATTTTTCCCATCATCTCCGATGTGATTTCTGATGGTATGTCACCTTTATTGCTTACTTTTGCATTTATGCTCAAGTCATATGTCCTTGAACATTGGCTCATTGTCTTAGAGTCTTCAGCAGTTCCATCGTTTTCTGATGATGAGGATCCGCTGCTCATCTTTTTCTTGTTTGTCCAACTGATTAGGTCATTGTCCAAACCATCAAAGTCAAGGATTGGCACAAGCCCATAGCTTTTTACCACCTCGCCCATTATTTCAGAGCGAAACATGCCCTTGAAGTCAAGTTCCTTTGTGATGTCCTCAAGGCAATATCCCCAGTCCTTCAAGGATATTTCAGTTGATTCCTGAGTGTGTGAAACCTCAGTTACAAACCCATACAGCCCATCATCGCTTGCACTTCTGCTTACCATCGTGGATGAAACATCAAGCATATTGTAGTCGCTTGAAACAAATTCCTTCTGTGGAGTGGATAATGTTGATTCGAGCCTTTGCTCTTCTGTAGGATAGTGTTCCCTTGCCTTTATCTCCTCATCTGTCTTGTACACCTCTTCTATCCCAGTGGCACTAAACTGTCTGTCGGTATCTCTCCTTACCTTGAGTTTGCAGGACACCCCACTATATATGAAAGGATAATCGTAAGTGCTGAACACCAATTCCGCTTTTCCAGTGCTTGTCGGTTCGGTGTAGGATTTGTCAAAGCTTAATGATGACAGTCTTTTGTATGGGAGGATCTGCATAATCTTCCCCTTATGAGGATGGAATACAACTTCCTCATCTTCAGACACATCATCTTCTTCTTCCTCTTTGCTTGGGTTTTCTTGTGTCTGCTCTTGTGAGGATGAATCCCCCTGTTGCTGCTCAGTTGTGTTGTTGTCTTCAGTAGGCATAAAATAAGAAATTATATGTTGGTTATGAAAGTGTATTGTTCTCCAGCAACTATTGGGTGAGGGTTGAAGTCATACCAAAACTCATCTCCGATGATATGGCATCTGCCATAGTCAACAACATTTAGGTTGTTGTCAAGGTAAAGGTCCATCACACCCAAAGGATACAAAAAGAGATTATCATCAACTTGCTTACATCTATTTAAAACAAATTGCCAATTAATTAAATCATAGTGAATAGGTAAAACATATCTTTTAATTAATCGTACTTTTAATAAATCACTATCATTTAAATTAATTGATAATAAATCTCTATTATCATATATACTAAACTCTTGAGGTTCGGCATCATAGTAATTATTATCCTTATCCAAATATAATGTAAGGTAAGCCAAATCGAATTTTTTAATCCCATCATCATCGGTTTCCATTCTGTCCAAGATGACCCTCCAATTGTGAAGGTCATATTCGCTTGGATGACAATAGGACTTCAATGTCCTTATCAACTCAATCTCATCATCGCTGAACTCGCGATTGTTTATAAAATCTGTGTTTCTTGTTGGAGGTATGTGTGGGTCTGCACTAAAGAATGTTCCATCTTCATACAGGTATATGTCAACAAAAGAGCATTGGTAAATGTATATCCCTTCTTCATCATCAAAAAGCCTTCTTCTGTTGAAGATGGTTTCCCAATCATTCAAGTCATGTTCCTTGAAATCTATGCATTCCTTTAGAGATGCTATTGTCATTTCCTTGTCTATCATACACCTAATGTTTGAGTTTCCTTTTTGGCTTTGATGTTATGTATCCTGCATAGGTCTGTCGTATACCACTTGTTTCCTTTCTTGACTGCATTATAGTAATGTCCAGGAGTATGCACACACATGCAAGGAATGCCGCAGACATCCATGCAACACTTAACCAATCTTGAAGAGTCACCACAATTTATTCCTTGAGAATCCATAGCATCGAATGCTCCGCTTGCACATTTGAGCTTTGGGTCATTGTCGCTATATCTTCGATACTTCATCTTTGTCCTGAGTTTTTTCATCACCGCTTCAGGTGTTGTGCAACCCTTTACAAATTCAGCATAGTTGGTACCGGTCTTTCCTATCGTTGCAGTATATTTTGAGTCTTCCTCTGGAATATGTCCTGCTGGTCCGCTTCTTGGACCATACTCATCTGCAAGTTCCTTTATGCTTGAACAGTCATCCCATTCTCCACTTGGGTTGCCGACCTCCTGCTCTTCGCTTTCATTGGATTTTGCATTTCCTGTGGTTTTCTTGTTTGACCAAGACATCACCACATCATCTTCCAAACCCTCAAAGTCTATGATTGGAACAAGTCCAAAGGATTTTGTGACTTCCTCCATTATCTGTGACCTAAGCATTCCATTGAACTCCAGTTCTTTGGTAATGTCTTCAAGACAGTAACCCCAATCCTTCAATGAAAGTTCTGTTGACTCTTGGGTATGTGAAACATCTGTAACAAATCCATAAAGTCCATCATCGCTTGCAGACCTTGAAACTACAGTTGATTCAACATCAAAATCTGAATAATCCTTGTTTGCAAATTCCTTTTGTGGTGTTGACAAAGTTGATTCAAGCCTTTGCTCTTCAGTCGGATAATGCTCCCTTATCTTGATGTCCTCATCATTAGAGTATACCTCTTCAATGCCAGTGGCACTGAATTGCCTATCCGTATCTCTCCTTACCTTGAGCTTGCATGAAACACCCTTGTATATGAATGGGTAATCATATGTGCTGAATATTATCTCTGCCTTCCCAGTGCTTGTCGGCTCTGTATATGACTTGTCATAACTTAATGAAGACAATCGCTTATAAGGAAGGATCTGCATAATCTTTCCCCTATGCGGATGAAATATCGGTTCCTCATCTTCCTTTGATTCATCTTCCTTGTTTTCTGAATTTTCAGAAGACTGACTATCATCAACTGTCGGCTTGTTTTCTTCATCGTTTGTGGTTTGATTGTCTTCAGAAGGCATTGTTATTTGGTTTTATCGTATTTTTCACTAATTGTAACGATTTTATCTAATCTATCTCCCCATATGCTTAGTGTTCCATTGGAGTTTTGCATAGCCTTTATGTATGCTTTTGCCTTTGGAGATTTGTTGATCACCCTTCCAGTTTGGATTATCTGATTTTTAAGTCCTGGATAAGTTTTTCTGTCTGTATGAGTATATCTTTCCTTGAGGCTCAACACCCTTTCAATTATCTGATTTTGAGATCCATTCGTCACCGCACCCATTTGATTGACATACTTTGCGATGGCTGTCCAACCCACATCGGCAGAAATCAGTTTCCCTATCCAATAATCCTTGTTCGGCAATTTTGGATAATGGTCTATCAGAACTTGGCTTAATGCAGTCCATAACTTTTGTTTTGTTGTCTTTGAAGTGCTTCCTCCAAGGCTCTCGTTTTCATCACTCTCTTCCTCTTCTGTGGCTTCATCGCTTGTTGAACCTTGATTCAAGTAAGGGCTTTGATATTCCACATATTCCAACTCGTTGGTCCTATATATTTCCAAGTAAGGTATTGTCAATGGGGTTGATGATGGGACAACCTCATCAACTGTATGAGGAACACTAACTTGGTCAGATGTTTGACCTACAGTACCTGTCTTGTCATTGTTGCTCATAACTGCTCTTTCTTATTTGGGTCTATGTACTTATAATCGTAGTTGTATTTCAAACTGTCCTTGCTTGGTTGAGAGCTTGTGTCGCTTTCGGTATTTTCCTTATCCTCAACAACCTTGATTACTGCTTCTGACAATGATGTTGTGGACGGATACTCTATGTTGGCATCGCCTTCAATCCTCAATACTGCATCTGGAATCTCTGTTAACTTGACATCAACCTTTATGGTGCCAGGAGAATTTTTTGGGTGAGTCTTCTGTATCTTGACTGCTGCATAAAAAGGGTTGCTTGAGATGTATGGTGAAATCACTTTGCATCTCTTGTTTTGCATCTCTGTGAAAACCTTATCATAATAATAAGGCTCTTCTGGCTCCACATCAAAGTAGCAAGTGAATGAATATTCTCTTGGCACATAGGCAGTACGACTGACAAACTGCCCACCACTCATTATCTTTGTTCTTTGAAATTCCCTTTTCCTATATGTTTCATCCCCTTGGATCTCTTCAGGGATGAAAAGAAAACCTTCAATCTCGACACCGCTACCACATTTTGCAGGAGTGTAATTGTTAACCTGCTTTTCGGCATCGATGGATATTACTCCCAAAGGACTTGTTGACTCAAGTTCCCTATAGTCATATTCCACATTTATGGTTGATGGGTCAAAGACACTTTTTGTTGTCTTGATGTTTATTCCTTGCAACCCAATTCCTTCAGGAACCTTTATGTTCTTAATTAACACTTCTCTTGACTCCTCCTGTGTTGTTGATGGTGTTGTATCCTAATCCTTGAACAACCATCCTATATGCCTTCTCATCGGAAACATTGTCTACCTTGACTGGTATTGCACCCTCGCCATAATAGTTTGAGATGTATGTTCCATTGTTGTTGTTGTAAAGGTTGTTTGAAGAGTTTGTCAAATTGTTTGATGTGTTGTAGTATGAAGCGGCTTTGGTTGCATCTGCATATGATGGGTCATAATTTTCAGCATTGATTTGGTTTGGATTGTTTCCATTTAGCCATGCAAAGAATTTTACTATTGAAGTTATGCCTTCAATAATTCCCTTGATTAATAACAATACTGGAGTAAATCCAGCAATGACAATTTTTGCTAAAGGAACAATCACTTTTGATATAACCCATGCTATTCCTTTAAGTGCTGAACTTACTGCATTAACAGTGTTCTTTGCACCAATCTTGTCATCACTCCATACTTCACTCCAAGCCTTTCCAAGCTCATCAAATAGTCCTCCTAATTCTTGGAATGGCTTTGAAAGTTCAGTCCATGCCTCTTGGATTGCCTTTACCATATCCATAAATTCCTTTGAATCTATAAAATTGTCCCAAGCGGCAAACAATACTTCACAAATTGTGCTTATCGCTTCGAGAGGACCTCTCAATCCACTGAGCAAGATGTTTCCAATGAATCCGACAACTTCAAGAATTCCACCCAATATGTCAAATGCCTCTTTTCCATCATTAGGGAATATGTATGCCAAAAGATTTCCAAATCCTGTGAAAAGACCACTAACCAAGGTATAGACACTTTTAAAGAAATTAATGACTGCTTGGACTGTTTCATTGTTCCAAAATGCTTCCCAAACTCTTTGCAATCCTGCCTTGATGGCTTCGAGCATGCTTCCGAAGTCTTGCCAATATCCTAACCATTCACCAACTTTCTCAAAGATTATGATGAATGCTGCTACAGCCGCTATCGCTATAAACAGTTCTGAAGTGACTATTCCCATAAGGATAGCAGTCAATGATAATTCAGAGTTGACTATTGCTTGAGATATTGCAAACCAAGTATTTGAAGCCGCTTGTTTTATTGAAGCCAACCTAAGCCTTAATGAAGCAATGCTGTTCCTTATCTTTTCTTTGGTGTTGAACATCAATGATCCGGACTCGGCATCAACTGAAACTATATTGAGCCATTTTGCAATGCTTTCTGCAATTGTGGCTGTTCTGACATGAATCCTTGCCAACAAGTTTCCTTCCTCTGCAAGTGTGGAAACTGCTGTTGCATCTGTGTCTGCAATTTTTGTTCCAGTGGACTTTGCATTGGCAATTGCTTGAGCATCGGCTGCTGCAGCATTCGCAAATTTGCCTTCTGTATCAAGCAATGTCGCAGCACTTGCCTTGATGCTTTCTATCCTATCGGTTATTCTTTGACCGATAGACATCCTTCTGACTTCAGCATTTTCCATCTCTGCGATGGCATTTTCCTTTTTGGCTAAAGTGTTAAGGTTCTCGTGATAGGTTTCCAAAGATATTGTCTTATCGTAGGCTGCCCTCTCTGCAATGGCAACCTCATAATGCATCGGAGTTAATCTTTCGTCCGCTAATGTTTTGGTAATGTCCTTTGTGAAATGGCTTTCATTCAACTTGCCGACACTTGTGTTGTTCATTGTGGCGACATAAGCCAATTTCTCATTTGTCAAGTTATATGGGATGTCTTTTCCGAACAATGCATGGTGCTTATCCAATCCCAAACTTCTCAACTTCGCCATTTCAGTAAGCTCTCGGCGATAATTTGCCAATTGTTTGGCATCATAGGCATTCTTTCCAACAAATGCACCAGTCTGAGCCAAATATGCATCACTGTTCAATGCCATCCTAGCAGCATTCAACTGCTCTGTGGAAGCGACAGAACTTGTTACTGCGGCCGCCATGACTTGTGCTGCTGAAGTCGTTCCAGTAAACAGACCTATCAATTGAGGCATGAATGAGGATAATACCTTCACACCATTGATTGCTACAGAAACTCCGCTGCTAACCAAGTTGAATGCTATGCTAAGTCCAGACATCGTAACAGAGAACAACCCAATTCCAGCAACAAGAAGCAATATTGAATCTGTCAATCCGCTGAATGTCATTGCATCAACAAAATTGTAGAGGTTGTAGAATCCTTTCAATATAGGCAATAGCACATCGCCTATGTCTGCAAAACCCTTCTCGATACGACCTTTAAACCTCTCGAAGATGTTTGCATATGACTCCATAGTAGCCATACCATCGAAACCGGTTCTCCTCAATGCCTCTTCGAGAGCGGTAGCCCTTTCGATGATTGTGTTTTGGTTCTTAAGGAGATCGATCTCCTGTGCAATCATGGAGTTCTTGAATGCAAGAGTGTTACCACTCATCAAGTAACCCCTCAATTCCTTTTCGGTTTCGTATGAGAATTGCCCTTTAGCATTCGCTGCTGCATAATATTCTGCTGTAGCGACACCTAACTTGTCCAAATCCTCATCGCTCATTGTAGGCATCTGTGCCTTTGACAATGTCAATATGCTTGTAAGGAACTGGTCGTTACCAGGAAGTCTGATAACCAAGTCTTGAATCTTATTGTATGCATCTCTTACCTTGTCTGCACCAATGTTCAGCCCAAGGAACATCTTGTTTGATTCACGAATGCTCGCAGCACTCAATGATTCCATAAGCACAGAGCCATACCCCAATAATGCAAACACATTGTTGAGTTGTCCTGAAACTCCTGCAAGGGAACCGGACCAAGACATCATTGAACTGTTTAGGTTGCTGAATGCTTGACCCCCTTGCTTTGCAATGTTCATTGAGGTTGTGCCTATGCCTTCAATCTGCTTGTTAAGTTCAGGAACAACATTTCCGCTAAGGTATACTGATGAGTCCATGAATGGCTTCATCTGATAATACATGCTTCTTCCAAACCCATTTTTTGCAAGGTTTGAGGTCACATAATCGAATCTGCTGAACCCTTTTGTGGCTTTTGAGGTGTTTGTTGACACTCCATTGAGTTCATTTCTTATTCCCTTAAGAGTACCCCAAGTGCCATAAAGACCTTCCATAAAACTAGGGTTTGCAACAGACTTGCCCAATGCCATTGACTTGTCATGCAGTGAATTGTAGCCTTTGATGATGTTGTCAAGAGCTTTTGCTCCTTGTGATGGAGTTATTGCATTGCCAAGATTTTTTGATGACATTGTCAACTGACCCAATGCCCTTTTCATATTGTTGAGAGCATTGATCCCTTGACTTGCATTTGCCCTAATGTTTAATATTAACTCTTCCTGAACCATGTTTTAATGATGTGTGATTATTTAGTGACTTCTTACTCTTGATTGCATTTCTTCAATCTGTTCATACTGCTCCTGTTCTGCAACAGTTATCTGATAATACTTGTTTAATAGCAACTTGACATCCGGTCTGAACTTGTTCTTGATTACCCACAAGATCGAATGACCTGTGTGTTCGGACACCTTGAAGTAACAGTGTCCGATTATGGTTTGATTAATCTTGAAATAACTTATCGTTAAACTCTTGAGTGAGTCCAAGCTTCTCTGCAACCTTACCATATAAAGCCATACGATAAAGGTAATTGAAATTGTTCCAAAAGTCTATCTTCTCTTCGATGGATAACTTGTGTGGCTCTTCGATTTGATATGCAAGGAAATTGCTTATCTCATCAGTTTCAGATTTGGACCTGTTTTCCTTAATCTTTTTGTTGATGTGGTTCAAGACAGCCTCTTCCTTTGGGTTCAGTTTCTGACCTTCGACATCCTTCTGATAGACCTCCCTTTCCTCATGGGACAATCCTCTGAAAATATCAATGTGTTGGTCTATTGACTGTATTGCTCTGCTGTCTGTCAATGGCTTGATTGTGAACTTGAACATCTTGTTTACTCCATTGACTGGCATATACATCTTGATGACTTCCTTCTCATGCTTATATACCATATCAAGAAGCTCTTGTTCAGTCGCTATCGTATCTTCCAAAATCTCATTGGATTTTATGATTTCATTAGCATCATATTTTTTAAGAGCATCATTATATTCCAATCTCGTTTGCTTGATGTGGGATAATTCCTCATCGGTTAAATCCTCTTCTGCCCTTATCTTATCAATAATCTTCTGATCTTCATCTTCCAAGATTTCATATGGCAAGGTTTCAACCTCTTTAGGCAACCTTTTCTTTACATAAAAATCTTCTATGGCTTTTCTACCTTCTGACATTTAATCTCACCTTTTATTCAAATATCCAAATGTTCTTAAAAAATATGATTGTCTAAAAAATATAAAAAATTAAATAAGCATATGGAATGCTTACTTAATTCAACAATTTGTGATGTAATGCTTTTCCTTTAATGCTTCTTTCGATTCCAGGACCATATTCTCTACCGGTTTCTTCAATGATGCATCCAGTAAGGGTTTCCTTTTCTACCCAATTACCTTTCTCATCCATAGCATATCCGGTGATGGTTAAGGAATACTTGTCCTTTAATTGAGTCTTGAATCTTCTGTCAAACCAATCGTAGTCACAAGGATTGGTGATTTCCCATTCATACTCCACATCTGAAAGCACCCAAGCATGAGGCTCATAACAAGAGCAGTTTTTCTTCGCTTCAGCAGTTAATTTTGAAGTGAATTTAAAACCTTCACAAATGATTGCTCCATTAGGTACTGTATCATCAGTGGAATAGACCCTTACTTCGCATAAGTCATAAGTATTAGGACATTCTTCACAATGGTCATTATTATATAAAGTAGACATAATTTTCTAAAATAATTCTCCTAATTTTCACTTATATATAGTCAGTTGCTATTGCGTAAGGTGCTCCAACATAGTTTTCAAACTCAATCGCTAATGTAGAGTTGACTGGAATGATAGTTCCACTAATCTTGAGGCAGTAAGGGTTATATGTGACTTCCTCAACTTCAATGTTATATTCCTGTATTCTTCCTAAGTCAACTTCACCTTCCAAACAGATGTTAAGTTCTGTTCTCAATTGCAATAAATTGACGCTTGTTTCGTTCCTCTTGAGCTGTGGTGCAATTACCTTAAACAGTTCACGAATTTGGCGGTCAACATTTCTTCTAGTGTGAATCAATGCATCATTCACTCTGTCATCCATGTCTGCCGGTTCGGTTACTCCCCAAGCACTTGAAACTGCCAAGCAGATACGAGGAGTAATCTCTGGCAAGGTGTAATCATATTCATTGAATATGAGTCCTGCATTGAATAAGGCATCTCTTTCCTCAGGAGTTCTTTCAGGGAAATGAGTATAGGATGTTCTTTCAACAGACAAGTATTCTGCATATCCCGGTTCAATGTAATATTCGGTTGAACAGATTCTTGCAGTTGTCAAACCCAAATCGTCCATATTGTACATTTCCACAAATCCGATTCTTGGATAGGATGTTGCAGATGTCAAGTTAGCGATTCTTTGGACATATTGCTCAAAAGTTTCTGAAGTTGTCTGTTTTTCAACACCCATATATGCAATACGAAGCAATCCATGTTTGGCTTCATCTTTTAGCTCATTTTTAATGACATTAGCAAAAGTGATTTGCAAGTTGGTGTTGTTTCCAGTATATGCATTGTCAAATGCCTTCTTCTGATTTGCAGTTACTTTAGCTCCACCCAAGACACTGTCTATCACAGATTTTGTTGCTCCAGGTAAAGTAGCCAAATACAATGGAGAGAATTTTATGTCCCCATAATTATCCAATTCATATAATTTGGTTACACTTGAAGTTGTGCTTTCCTCCAATGGGCTTCCATTGGCATCCATAGTTTCAGTAACATTGGTTGAGTCTACAGTCAATTCAGTCCATTTGAGTGCAGTTGCAGTTGTTGTTGATGTGTCACCGACAATGGTTATGCAAGTAGCATCTCTTTTTACTTTTGATTCCTTTAGCGCTTTTCTGAAATCATCAATGGTTGAATTGCTACCTAAATCAAAGACATATATGTATGGAACCGCCACATTAACTTCACCATTGATGATTCTTGCATTGTTCTCTTTGAAAAATGCCTTTATGTTATGGTATAAGTTACCGGTATTTCCAATAATATCTTCAACCTCGCCAATATTCTTGCAAGCAACAATGTTCGTACGAGATATTGAAGAAACATTATTGGAGGTTGGTCCGATGAATATAGGTATTTCAGCACCCTCACCATTAGTGAGAGGCATGCTATTTAATTCATTATAATTAATGTATGGTGCTCTATCTACAGCCATTCTTTATAATAACCTCTTATTTGAATAATCGTCAATTACTTCCTTAAATTCAGCCTTCGTCAACTTAATATCAATGTTTTCAATAGAATCATTTATTCCATTAAGCAATAAAACCTCTTTTATTTGCTGTTCTGAAAAATCATCATTTTCAAACAATTCCTTTAATGAAAACTTAGGCTCTTTAGAAGTTTTTTTAGATTTTGTCTTAGTTTCTTCTTTTTTTTCCTTTTTAGCCATCTTACTTTCTCTCAATTTGTTTTTCATTTGCTTAATGGTGGTACATCAATATTAGTGCCTTCGCATAAGCAAAGAGTAGGATTACTTGGAAAAATCCTCTTGTCTACATAGTCAAAGTTAACTTCAATTATCGTTCTTTTCAAAGGAGTTCTAGGATCATATTCATCCCTGTCATAGTCAGTGCCTATCACAATGCTGTTCCTCTTTATCCCAACCTTTGTGAATAGGTTGCAATAGTCATATTCCAATGGCGCTGGACATTGTCCTCTTAATCCCTTATATCCCTTATCGGTCAATGAAGAGCATATTTGTCCAGTGAAAAGGCATTTTTGGGATGGTTTCTGATAATTGACACAAAACAGATGATGGTGATTAAGGCAAAGGAACAGATTGTCATTGACTTGGTTTGTTATTACTTCCCTTTGCTCCTCATCATTTGTCCAAATGTTTATGATTATCTCATAGGACCTTGGGGTGATTTCAACAAGAGTTGGATATTTCTTATTTGGGTTCTTTTCATCATATAGTGGATGGTTCTTAGGTAAAGGATGGCATTCTGTTGATCTTTGTCTTCTACTCCTCCTGCTTGTCCTATCCATTCCTTGAATGGTGATTGAAGGAGTTGTGTCATAAGGATAGTCCTTTATGACAACTGGAACTATGTCATCATTGAACCATACATTCCCATACAGCAACTCAACAAATGCTCTCTTTAGCTTGTTCATATTATACTAAATCCTTATTTCCTAAATAAGTTCCAGGGTAATATCCTTCACTGGCAGACAATCCAAAGTGTTCCCTCAACACTTGGTTATAGAATCCGGAATAACTTAAGTCCGCACTTACCTTTTTAAGAACCCTTTCAGGATACTTGTTTCCAGGATATATTCCTCCAGTCGGAGTCACACCCCCATTGATGATTGAGTGGGTGTATGGTGCATTGCTCATGATGGTTATGGAATTGCCCTTACGCCCTCCTTTGAAGTGGCTTTGTGAAAGGTATCCTCTAGGGAATTGTCTTGCCTTTCCGCCTTTTGAACCAATCACATAATTTTTCTTTCCCGGAATTGAAATTGGCGCTCCTCCACTAGGTCCATCTGAATAGGATACTCCCTTTCCTCCTTTCTTAATTTCAGCCAATACTTTATCTGCGACTTTTGATGTTGCCGCATAAGCACCATAACCTTTTGGTGCATTCTTTAGCATTTTCATAAGTCCAGAGGTTGCACTTATATCTATTCTGAAGTTTACCAAATTGCTCATAATGTGTCTTGCCTCTCTTTCTGAACTATGATTTTCGTGAAATCATGAAATGTTGGAAATTTTTGGGGTGAGCCTATGACTTCATAAGTGGATGGCTCGCCTTTTATCTTGATTCTTGACTTGTCTGTCACCGGAGTTTCTATATCAACATATATCTTATGGGTATCCTCTAAAAATTTCCCAATTTCCCTTTGTGTGTCTTCAGGAGCAATATGTTGGAAATCTGCATCAACAGTGGCTATCAAGTCCCAAACATCTTCAAGCTCGTTTGTGTACTTGTTGAGATGAGGCTCTTCAGATGGTTCGTAAATCTCTATTTGACAATTTACAAAATGTACCATATCATATCATCATCGTAGTGCTTGGGTAAAGCATTCTCTTGAGCCCCTTAATCTGTTCGTTAATTCTTTGACCGGAAAGATAAGTGATTGTAGTGTTCTTGTCATATGTTACTGTTGTGTCACCTTCCTTGATGCTCACTAATCCCTTTTTGGAGTCAGGTGCTTCCTTATACAAGATAACATCAAGAATTAGTGGCTTTAACTTGTTCTTGATGTATTCTGGAATTACAGTGACATATGTTATGTCTATCTTGAATGATTTGAAATGATTAAGAGGTAATGAATGCAAAAATCTATGGTGCGGATGAATATAAACTATGCTGTTCTTCTCATCAAAGCTATATTCATCTTGATGTATGAAATGTCCATTGACAAATACTCTTTCAATTCCCAATGCATATTTTATGGGCAACACCACTTGAAATGGAGGTCTTTCGGAGTAAAATGTGAAATTGTGAACTTCAGGTTCAAGGCTAACTCCCAATTGTGCCAAAATTGAATCGGTTTCAAGTTTGATTAGGTCTGCCAACTGCTCATCAGTCAAGGTAGACTTAATCTCATTTATGGTAAATGCCTTCTTCAAATCATCAACACTAACAATCATATCTTATTATCTATATTATTCTTCCTGTTCTAAAGTAATCTCTAATGTGCTTCCGCCTTCCTCGACAGCAAAACCTTCGGAAGTGTATTTCTTAAAACCAGTGGCTTCTGCTGCTATTGAATAGCTTCCGACTGGCAATTCTACGCTTCCGCCACCTGCTTGTCCGGTTGTCTTGACAACTGGGTCATCCAACAATTCATCGTTTGAGAAAGTGATGGTGGTGGCAACACTATTGGTCACATTGATGGTGACTGTAGCAGTTTTTGTCTGTTCTTCTTGTTCTTGAGCAGGAACTTGAGGATTGCCTTCGGTAGGCTCTTCGGATTCTCCACAAAGTTCTTTTATCTTATCATAAACAAATTTGTTAAAGCCTCCTTTATATTGGTAAGCCTTAACATAACTTGGAAATTTATCTGCCATATTGATAAATTCTCCTTGAATCTATTCTTCGCCGATATTTTCGATTTTACCGTTTTTGTATTCGGAACGGTTGTAGAAAGTGAAGTAAGTGTATAATACTCTGCTGGTGGTCAATCTTGTTTTTGCCAATTCAATCATGGTAGGAGCTTGCAATTCTCTTACTCTTAAGGAATTGTTATCAATGATTGCTAAGGAGTCTGCATCATTTCCAGTTGGTAAGTTAGGGTCGACCAAGATAGGTACAGTAACTCCATTTGGTGCATTGTAACCAGTAACCCAGTTTCCTAAGGTGAGTTCAACCTTATCCACATTTCTTACAGTAGGGTAGAGAATGTCATTTAATTGTCTGCCGACTCTTGCAGTGGTTACAATTGCAGATGGGGATCCTCCATTGTCGATGACTTCTTGTGCAGTTTGGTCAATCAAGTCTTTGGTGATTGCATTTCCACCTGCATCTTCTGCTACAGTCTTGATGGATGGGAACAATCCTTCAAATTCAGGTTGTCCAGCACTGGTTCCATCAGAAGTCAATAATGCCACATCTTTGTTTTGTGCGATGTCAAGGAAACCATCGGTGATTTCATCTGCTAACAAGTCGATTTCATTAACTCCTTTTAAAGCCATGTCAGACACTTCAATAGGATATACAAGAGTTTGCATCTTAGCGATTTCATCGGTGAATGCAGCAGGGTTGTGGTCCGGAATGTCTTGGGTTTCTGCAATGAAGGTTGAGGTAGTCATTTGTTGTTTCTTTCTGTATCCGACTTTAGCGGAATCAGATGGTGCTACACAACCATTAGCTTCCAAGTATCTTAAGAATGGTGCTTGATGTTGCACTAATTTTTGGAGTTCTTCATCGTAATCGATGGTAATCATTACATCAGCAGTTCCTGGTGCAGGATAGTTCGCTGCAGCATTGTCTTGTCTTAATGCAGTCGCAGCAACTGCTTTGGACAATTCAATGATTTCATCTTTTGTTGCGTAATGTGAATTTAAAGTTTCTTGTAAAGTTGCCATAACTTATTTTCCTTTGGTTATTTTGTGATTATTATTGTTTATTTATTCTCTTCTTGCAAGTGCTTTTGCAATTTCAAACCTATTCATAGGTTCGTTGCTTTGTTCTTCTTTCTCTAAATCAATTTTAGGAATCTCTACACTTTTTGGTTCTCTGTTTGCAGATAAGTCTTTTAGGATGTTTTCAGTAACAGATTCGGATAATTGAGGTGCCAATTCTTCAGTAACTCTTAAGGATACCTTTTCGCAAATGGACTTAATCAATTCCTCATCATTTCCAATCTTTTCGGTAATGGACTTAACAACATCATCAACATCAAACTCTTTGACAATAGGAGTTTCTTCCACTACTTTATCTACAACTTGTTCTTCGATTTGTTCGGTTTTTTCGATTTCTTCTGTCATTTCTTTTATACCTTCGTCAGTAGTTTCGGTTTCTTCTAAAGATTTTTTAGTTTCTTCTTCATCTACTTCTTCATCTTCTTCAGACTCTTCATCTACTGGTTCTTGAGATAAGATATCTTCATTCTTTGTTTCAGGTTTCTCTTCAAGTTCCTCATCAGATGCAGTAGTAGAAGTTTGCTGCAACAATTGTTTTAAATCGTTGATTCTATATTCACTCTCAAAATAGGTTATGATCCTATCTTCAAAGTTAGAAAAAGCTTCATTGATTAGATCAATTACTTCTTGCTTTCCTAATGAGGTACTTTCAGATCCCTCTTCGTTCACTTGAGATTGTTCTATATCAGTAGACATATCTTTCACTAATTGCATACAAGCACCATTAAAGCATTGAGAAGTAACTAATCCTTTGGATTTGGTAACAGTTCCAAATGTTTCCCAATTAGCAGGTAATGGTGTTAAACTCACTTCAAGCAATTTGATTTGCTTTACTTTAAGTCCGCTATCAGTCTTCTCATAATCAAGAGCCTTGCCTCTTATGCTCAATCCAAGATT
>OCTW011597526.1_pt1 | contig 39980 bp, 40 predicted proteins | sample 1539671 | NCBI WGS metagenome assembly OCTW01 (sample SAMN02144230, study PRJEB22623) | gut metagenome | biome: sheep rumen | host: Ovis aries | place: New Zealand
CGGAGAGTGAGGGATTCGAACCCCCGATACGACGTAATGCGTATACCGCATTTCGAGTGCGGCTCTTTCGACCACTCAGACAACTCTCCTAAAAAGCGGGTGCAAAGGTACTGCTTTTTTTTTATATACGCAAATTTTTTTGTAAAATTATGAAATTTTGGACCTAATTTGCACCGCTTCTTGCATATGTCAAAAAAATATTGTATCTTTGCAGCCTAATTTATATTGGGTAAATATTTAATAAGCAATAAGAATGTTTGATAACTTAAGCGAACGATTAGAACGGAGTTTTAAGATCCTCAAAGGTGAGGGGCGTATCACCGAGATCAATATTGCGGAAACCGTCAAAGACATCCGCAAAGCACTGCTGGAAGCGGATGTGAACTACAAGACCGCAAAGCAGTTTACCGACCGCGTGAAGGAAAAAGCAATCGGACAGAACGTCATCAATGCCGTTCGTCCGGGGCAACTGATGATCAAGATCACGCACGACGAACTGGCGGAACTGATGGGCGGTGAGGCGCAGGAACTGAACCTCAAAGGCAATCCGGCTGTGATTCTGATGTCCGGTCTGCAGGGTAGCGGTAAGACGACTTTTGCCGCCAAACTGGCGAACTATCTGCAGACGAAGAAGAACAAACGCGTCATGCTCGTGGCCTGCGATGTGTACAGACCTGCGGCTATCGAGCAGTTGCGCGTGTTGGGCGAGCAGATTAAGGCGAATGTCTATCTCGGTCTGGACGAAGCGAACCCCGTGAAGAAAGCCCAAGCCGCTATCGCAGAAGCAAAGCGGATGGGTTATGACGTGGTGATCGTCGATACTGCCGGCCGTCTGGCGGTCGATGAACAGATGATGCAGGAGATAGCGTCTATCAAAGAGGCTATCACACCAAGCGAGACGCTGTTCGTAGTGGATGCCATGACCGGTCAGGACGCAGTCAACACCGCAAAAGAGTTTAACGACCGCATTGATTTTGATGGCGTGGTACTGACCAAGTTGGACGGCGACGCCCGCGGCGGTGCCGCGCTCTCAATCCGTTCGGTAGTTGATAAACCGATCAAGTTTATCGGAACGGGCGAAAAGATGGAGGCGCTTGATGTCTTCCATCCGGCGCGTATGGCGGACCGTATTCTCGGTATGGGGGATGTCGTTTCGCTCGTAGAGCGTGCGCAGGAGCAGTACGATGAAGCCGAAGCTCGCCGTATCAGCAAGAAAATCGCCAAGAACCAGTTTGACTTCAATGATTTCCTCTCTCAGTTGGCGCAGATAAAGAAGATGGGCTCGATGAAGGACCTGATGGGTATGATACCGGGCATGGACAAGGCGCTGAAGGGCGTGGAGATCAGTGACGACGCGTTCAAACCGATCGAAGCAATGATCAACTCCATGACGCCTGCAGAGCGTGCTAACCCGTCGCTGCTGAACGGCAGCCGAAAGGCGCGTATAGCACGCGGAGCCGGGGTGGATATAGTGGCACTTAACAGATTCCTCAAGCAGTTTGACCAGACCGCCAAAATGATGCGCAAAGTGCAGCAGATGGGCGGAAGACGGAGATAAGTGAAAGTTTAGAGTTGAGCGAGGAGAAGACATATCAGCCGGGATGGGGTGAGAAAAAGAAGAAACATCATCACCGCCACTATTCCTACCATTCTTCAAATAACCGAATGGGCGGGTCTGTGAGAATGAAGGACAAACAGGCCTACTACGGCTTGATGGTGATTCTTCTTGCAGGGCTGGGGTTCGGAGCGTACAAAGTGATCCGGCTTTTCGCCGATGAGTTACGAGCTATGCCGAATGACGATCCGGCGACAGAGATGAAAGTGGACGAACTGCGGATACACAAGGTGGATGAACAGAACGCCCTCTTGCTCGGCGACAGCCTTGCACAGGCCTATAACGTGGACTCGCTCAAACGAAACGTACAAATAGACACCCGTCCCGTCTATCGCCCGCCGCGCAAGGAAGACAAATGGTATATCACCAAACGCGAATGGAAGAAGATATGGGAGGATTACAAGGTTATGCGATGGGAGAAGAAACACGAGAAGGAAGTATCAAATGACCAAACACCAAGCACAAAGGAGGAAGGCAAGTGATTTTAGACGGTAAAAAGACAGCACAGGAAATCCGCGGTGAGTTACGCGAACAGATTCAAGCCATTCGTGCAGAAGGAAAGCGTGCGCCGAAACTGGCGATTGTGATGGTGGGGCATAATCCGGCAAGCGAGACGTATGTCGCCAATAAAATCAAAGCTTGCGCAGAAGTGGGTATTGAAGCGGAAAAGATCGCCTATGACGAATACATCACCGAGCAGACGCTCCTGACTGAGATACAGAAACTTAACAACGATTCGTCCATTGACGGTTTTATCGTGCAACTGCCGCTGCCGGAGCATATCCGTGAGTCTGTCATCCTCTCGGCAATCGACTATCGCAAGGATGTGGACGGTCTGACGCCGATGAATGTAGGCCGCACGGTGCAAGGTCTGCCTGCCATCATCAGCGCTACGCCGCGCGGAATCCGGGAACTGCTTGCGCGATACAGCATTCCGACGGCAGGCAAACATGTAGTGGTGATCGGTAGGTCCAATATCGTCGGCAAGCCGGTAGCATTGCTGTTGATGCAGCGCCCGTATCTGAGCCTTCCGGGGATGAGTGCTTCTTCGCTTGGGGACGCAACGGTCACTGTATGCCATTCCAAGACACGTGACCTGGCGTCTATCTGCCGGACAGCGGATATTATTATCGTGGCGGCCGGAAGTCCGGGATTGCTGACAGCAGACATGGTCAAACCCGGTGCGACAGTAATAGATGTAGGTATCAACCGGGTGGCCGATCCGGCTTCGGCAAAGGGTTACAGGCTGGTTGGTGATGTTGATTATGAGCACGTGGCACCTGTTGCGGGTGCAATCACCCCGGTGCCGGGAGGAGTAGGACCGATGACAATCGTCAGTTTGTTGCAAAACACGTTACAGGCATACAATCATAGCTTTGAACAAAAGCACTAAAGCACTTGGCACTTGAAATATGGATATTTTATCAAAGATAGAAGGACTTGAGGCAAAGTTTCACGAAGTGAGTCTGTTGATTACCGACCCGGCTGTGATAGCGGATCAGGCGCGATATGTGCGTCTGAACAGAGAGTATCATGACCTGGAACGTGTGCTGGCATGCGCACGCCGATATAAGAAGGCGGTAACGGATCTGCAGGATGCAAAGGACTTGTTTTTCAATGAGTCAGACCAGGAGATGAAAGAAATGGCGAAAGCCGAGATAGACGAACTGGAACCGCAGATACCCAAACTGGAGGAGGAACTGAAACTCCAACTTCTGCCGCAAGACCCCGAGGACGGCAAGAACGTAGTGATGGAGATCCGCGGCGGCACGGGAGGAGACGAAGCGGCTATCTTTGCCGGAGACCTGTTCCGTATGTACACCAAGTATTTTGAACTGAAGGGTTTCAAATACACAGTATCTTCTTTCACGGAAGGCGCAGCCGGCGGATACAAAGAGATCATCTTCAACGTCACGGGTGTGAATGTCTATGGCACACTCAAATACGAGAGTGGTGTTCACCGCGTACAGCGTGTGCCGGTGACGGAGACACAGGGACGTGTACATACCTCTGCCGCAACAGTGGCTGTATTGCCTGAGGCGGATGAGTTTGAGGTGCATATCAACGAAGGTGAGATCAAATGGGAGACCTTCCGTTCCGGCGGTGCCGGAGGACAGAATGTCAACAAGGTAGAGTCCGGTGTGCGGCTCCGTTATAATTGGAAGAACCCCAATACGGGCGAAGTGCAGGAGATACTGATTGAATGTACCGAGACTCGCGATCAGCCGAAGAATAAGGAACGCGCGCTCTCGCGCCTGCGCACGCAGATCTATGATAAGGAGCACCAGAAATATATCGACGATATCGCGGCGCGCCGCAAGACTATGGTTTCTACGGGTGACCGCTCTGCCAAGATACGCACATACAACTATCCGCAGGGCCGTATCACCGACCACCGTATCGGATACACGGTGTATAACCTTGCGGCATTCATGGACGGTGATATACAAGGTGTCATCGACGCCCTGCAAGTAGCCGAGAACGCCGAACGCCTCAAGGAAAGCGAATTATAATTCTCAATTCACAATTCACAATTCACAATTCACAATGTACCTTTTCTATTGTCCGGATATAGAATCGAAGCAGACACTCTCTGAGGAAGAGAGCGGACACTGCGTGCGGGTGCTGCGATACAGCGTAGGTGACGAGATACTGATTACGGACGGTAAGGGCACTACTTATACGGCGCGCATCACCAACCCGCATCCCAAGCATTGTGATTTCGAGATACTCTCCCGTGAGAAGCAGGAGCCGCATCACCATTTTCATTTGCATATCGCTATCGCTCCTACCAAGAACATCGAGCGTCTGGAATGGGCGGTAGAGAAATGCGTGGAGATCGGAGTGGACGAGATCACGCCGCTTCTGTGCCGTTTCTCGGAACGCAAACAACTGCGGACGGACAGGCTGGAGAAAATAATCCTCTCTGCTGCCAAACAAAGTCTGACACCATACCTGCCGGTGCTCCATGAACTGACGCCCTATGACGCTTTTATACGGGAGCAGGCGCAGAGGGGCCAACAGAACTTTATCGCTCATTGTTACAAAGAGGACAAAAGGTTTCTGAAAGAAGAGATAGAGCAGGGCAGGGATGTGTTAGTGCTTATCGGTCCGGAAGGCGATTTCAGCGAACAGGAAGTGGCAGACGCTCTTGCGAAAGGATTTATTCCCGTGAGCCTGGGTAACAGCCGTCTCCGTACCGAAACAGCCGCAGTGGTGGCATGCCATACAGCGGTGTTGATCAATGAATAAGGAATTGTGAATATTGATGCGGACATATTGCTCTGGATCAACGGTCATTCGGAGGAATGGCTGGACGAGGTGATGTGGACTGTAAGTCAGACGAGGACTTGGATTTTTCTTTATGTGGTGCTGGCGGGGCTGATTGTGAAGAAATTCCGCAACTGGAAAGTGGTGTTACTTCTCTTGGCTGGATTCGGTGTGGCAGTGGGACTGAGTGATTTTATATGCAGCGGTGTATTAAAACCCCTGGTGTGCCGTTTGCGCCCGACGCATGAGCCTGCGCTTGATCCGCTGCATTTGGTATATGGCTATACCGGCGGACGATATGGGTTTTGCTCCTCTCATGCCGCTAATACCATGGCGGTAGGAATGCTCTTTAGTTTGCTGTATAAGAATAATTTAGCCACCGCAAGTCTGATGGCTTGGGTGGCATTCGTTAGCTATAGCAGGATGTACTTAGGAGTACATTATCCTAGTGATATTATTTGCGGACTTGCTGTTGGGGTGCTATGGGCTGCGCTTGTTTATTTGGCGCTATCACATTGGCTCCTCTCGGGTGACGCGGCTGCTCGGCAGGGTGGTTCATGAACCGTTCGAACTCCTCCGGCGTGAGCAACCTCTTCAGCTCCTCATAGATAGCCTGCATGCGCTCCATGTTTTCCCCTCGGCTAAGCCCTTTCTGCCGAAAACGGGCATACTTGAGGTGCATACGATAAATCGTATCAATCCGTACGGAGTCCTTGATCCCTAACTCGCGGATAAGCCGCGTAGTTTGTTTGAGCGCTTCCTCTTCGGGTGTACGCTTGGGTCTATCGTCGTTAGCCGGCTCCTGCGCCCACAAACAGCCCGATATAAGGGCCATAGATAAGATAAAAAAGAATTTTTTCATAACTGATCTCTAGTCAACTAGACAACTAGCTAACTAGTTACAAAAGATATAACAAAAATCATGCCGAAATGGCCTGAAATAGCATTGGCGATGCGACTTTATTTTTCTGCCGCATCAGAAGGCGAGGAACGTCATTCCCGTCCGGCTATCCGTGTGGCGTTAGCAGGAATGGTAGTAGGCGTGATGGTAATGATCCTGACGATCTGTATCGTAGTGGGATTCAAGCAGACCGTGACACAAAAAGTGGCGGGTTTCGGCGCGCATATACAGGTGGTGTCGTTTGATAACAACAATACGTATGATCTTCATCCGATAGAGGTGTCAGACAGCCTTCTCCTGAAACTGGGGTCGTATGATCACGTAGTAAAAGCTGCTCCGTTCATTACCAAACCCGGCATGTTGAAGACAGACAGTGCTTTCCAGGGTATCGTACTAAAAGGCACAGACTACTGGGATTTCTTCGCCCGTAATATTATTGAAGGCGCCATCCCGTCGAAACCGAATCAGGTGGTACTTTCCCGTCAGGTAGCGGAGAAGATGCGGTTGAGCATCAACGATGCTGTCTTCGCATATTTTGTGGACGATACGGATATACGCGTACGGAGATATACTGTCTCCGGTATTTATGACACCGGATTCGGCCAGTTTGACGAACTGTTTGTGGTCACGAAGTTAGAGGATGCGCGCCGGTTGCAAGGTTGGGAGACGCATACTTATTCCGGCGTGGAGATACTGGTAGATGATATGCGTCATCTGGATGAGACGGCAGATCGGATTTATTTCGCTACGGTAAACCATCTGGACGAGGACGGGTATAATGTTTATTACGTCCAGACCCTGCAAGAGCAGAACCCGGCTATTTTTGCATGGCTGGATTTGCTGGATATGAATGTGGTGGTAATTATTATTCTGATGCTGCTGGTGGCGGGATTCAATATCGTTTCCGGTTTGATTATTCTTATCTTGGACGGTGTACAGTTAATAGGAACGCTTAAAGCTCTTGGTGCGAACAACAGGTTCGTTCAGAGAGTGTTCCTGGCTCAGGCAGCGCTCCTGATAGGCAAAGGTATGTTATGGGGAAATGTATTAGGTTTCTTTCTGGCGGCATGCCAGTATTTCACCCATCTTATCCCGCTTGACGCCGCCACCTATTATGTCTCTTATGTGCCGATAGCTTTTCCGGTAGGATGGCTTGTTGCAATCAATATATTGACTATCGTTGTTTCGCTGCTGATATTGTTGCTGCCATCCATGATTATTGCAAAGATCAGTCCGGCTAAAGTGATGCACTTTGAGTAATGAATAATGAATAATGAATATCTTGTTGGAGGATGGTTAAACTGCAAACGATAGTAGATAGCAAGCCTTCGGATTGGAAGATAGGGTATGAGGATCGGATTCTCATGCTGGGTTCGTGTTTCTCGGACGAGATAGGCGAACAGATGCAGCAGCGTCATTTGCCGGTCACATGCAATCCGTTCGGAACACTTTACAATCCGCTATCCATAGCACAGGCAATACATTTGAAGGAGTTGCCGGAACTTGTGGAATACGACGGCTTATGGCATTCGATGGCGCATCATGGTTCTTTCTCGCATCCGGCAAAGGAAGAAACAGAGACGGCGGTCCGTACTTCTATCGAGCACATGCAGAAGGCGTTTGCGGATGCAACGGTCGTTATTGTCACTTTCGGTACAGCCTGGGTGTATGAGTGGAATAAGGAATCAGGATTCAGGAATCAGGAATCAGGAGTCAGGAGGCAGGACAAGTATGTTGTCGCTAATTGCCATAAGATGCCGGAATCGTGGTTCAGCCGCAGACGGCTATCGGTGGAAGAGATTGTAGCTGCGTGGCGTCCGATCTTGGAGCAATACAAAGACAAACACTGGATATTTACCGTTTCGCCTATCCGGCATATCAAAGACGGACTGCACGAGAACCAATTGAGTAAAGCAACGCTGCTGATGGCGGTAGAGGAATTAAGGAATACAGAATACAGAGTACAGAATCCAGACCGAGTTACTTATTTTCCTTCATATGAGATAGTATTGGATGAGTTGCGCGACTATCGTTTCTATGCCGATGACCTTGTCCATCCGTCCTCGCTGGCGGTGGAATATATATGGGAGCGGTTTGTGGATACCTTCTGCACACCGCAGACCCGGAACCAGATGCAGGTGGAGCATAAACGATGGAAATTTGAGCACCACCGTCCTTTGCACTAAAAAGAAACGACTCGTTGAGCCGTTTCTTTTTATATCCGCCATGCTTGGCGTAAGGCGATAAGTATCTGATTATTATCCTTTTAGTGCTTTGATGGCTTCTTCAAGAGAGGCGATGCGTGATTCGGCATCTGCTTTTTTCTTGCGCTCCAGTTCCACAATCTCCGGTTTTGCATTCGCCACGAAACGCTCGTTGGACAGTTTTGCCATTACGCCGCGGAGGAATCCCTGCTGGTGAGCGAGATCCGCTTCCAGTTTCTTCAACTCCTCGTCCACGTTGATGAACTTGTCCATCGGGATGGCGAACTCTGTTGTGCCGACGATGAACTTCGCGCAGTTGGCGTTTGAATCGCCATGCATGGCGATTGCTACGTTTGCGAGTTTCTGCAGGAGTCCGGCGAATTCGTAGTTGTCAGCACCGTCGAAATAGAGTGTCAGCGTCTCCTTTTGCGGGATGTTTTTCGATGCACGGATGTTACGTACACCGGAAACGATGGCTTTGAGGTTCTCTATTTGACCTAAGATATCCTCTGATTGCCGCCGGTTCTCTCTCGTATTTGTCTCTGTTCGGTAGTCTCTCGTTAGTGTCTCGCCAGTCTGATTTGGCGTACTAACCATGATCGATTCGCCCTCTTTGCGGGTATAGAGTTCGTGCCAGAGTTCCTCTGTGATGAACGGCATGAAGGGGTGGAGCAGTTTCAAGAGGCGGTCAAAGAATGCAAGCGTGGCTTCGTATGTTGCGCGGTCAATCGGCTGTTGGTAAGCCGGCTTGATCATCTCCAGATACCAGCCGCTGAACTCATCCGTATAGAGCTTGTAGATTGCCATGAGTGCTTCGGAGAGACGGTATTTGCCGAACAAATCCGCCACCTCAGCTTCGGTCTCGCCAAGTTTGGCATCGAACCATGCGACCGCTTGGGCATTTACAGCTTGGTCATTTCCCATTTGGTCATTTACTTCCCAGCCTTTGACAAGGCGGAAGCAGTTCCAAATCTTGTTGCAGAAATTACGTCCCTGTTCGCAGAGCGAGTCATCGTAGAGGATGTCGTTTCCTGCCGGCGCAGAGAGCAGAATACCCATACGCACGCCGTCGGCGCCGAAACGCTCAATGAGGTCCAGCGGATCGGGACTGTTTCCGAGCGATTTGGACATCTTACGTCCTAGTTTGTCACGCACAATACCTGTGAAATAGACATGCTTGAACGGCATTTTGCCTACGTATTCATAACCCGCCATGATCATACGTGCTACCCAGAAGAAGATGATATCCGGTCCGGTTACAAGGTCTGCGGTGGGGTAGTAATAGTTGATTTCTTTGTTGCCCGGTTTCTCAATGCCGTCAAAGAGACTGATCGGCCAGAGCCACGAACTGAACCATGTATCCAGCGCACCTTCGTCTTGAATCCATTTACCATTTGGACATTTACCATTTACCATTTCTTTGTTGGGGTCTCCTTCGCAGACAAGGATCTTGTCCTCCGGGTAGTTCTCCAGACCTGTTTGGGCGAGAAGTTCCGCGTCATACCATGCCGGAATACGATGCCCCCACCAGAGCTGACGGCTGATACACCAGTCTTTGATGTTCTCCAGCCAGTTGCGGTAGGTGTTCTTATATTTTGCGGGATAGAAGACTATCTCGTCGTTCATCACCGGCGGCAGCGCGATGTCTGCGAAGTGCTGCATCTTCACGAACCATTGGAGACTCAACCGCGGCTCGATAGGTACATTCGTGCGCTCCGAGTAACCTACTTTATTGTCGTAGTCCTCAATTTTCTCCACCAAGCCGAGCGCCTGCAGGTCTTCCACAATCTGCTTGCGGCAGTCGAAACGGTCCATACCGTGGTATTTGCGTACGTTTGGCTGCAACTCTTCCTCTACCGTGTCCATGTTCAGATGGGCGTCCGGCGTGAAGATATCAATGGTCTTGAGGTTGTATTTCTGTCCGAGGGCGTAGTCGTTCACGTCGTGCGCCGGCGTCACTTTGAGGCAGCCGGTACCGAAACCGATCTCTACGTAGCGGTCCTCAATAATCGGAATAACGCGTCCTACACCCGGCACGATGACATGTTTGCCTTTGAGCCACTGGTTCTTCTCCTCTTTCGGGTTGATGCAGACAGCTATATCGCCGAAGATAGTCTCCGGACGGGTGGTGGCCACTACAGCGTAGTCGGCTCCGGTCTCAGGGTTGGTGACACCGGGTTCAGCCACTTTGTAGCGCAGGTAGTAGAACTTGTTATGCTCGTCATGATAGATGACCTCCTCGTCCGAGAGAGCTGTCTGGCGCTCCGGATCCCAGTTGACCATGCGCAGACCGCGGTAAATCAGGCCTTTTTTGTAGAGATCGCAGAAAACATGAATGACCGCTTTGGAACGGGTCTCATCCATGGTGAAAGAAGTACGATCCCAGTCGCAAGAACAACCCAGTTTGCGGAGCTGTTTGAGAATAATACCTCCGTGTTCGTCGGTCCAGTCCCAAGCGTGCTTGAGGAACTGTTCGCGTGTAAGGTCCGATTTGTTGATACCTTGTTCCTTGAGGCGCTTGATGACCTTTGCCTCGGTAGCAATGGAAGCATGGTCGGTACCCGGCACCCAGCAAGCGTTCTTGCCTTCCAGCCGTGCGCGGCGGACGAGGATATCCTGAATTGTCTCGTTGAGCACATGCCCCATATGGAGTACTCCTGTCACATTAGGTGGCGGAATAACAATCGTGTAAGGTTCGCGTCCGTCCGGCTCGCTATGAAAGAGTTTATTGTCCAGCCAGTATTGATACCAGCGGGCTTCGATTTCAGTAGGATTGTACTTAGAGTCCATAAAATTATTTACGATTTTACAATTTACGATTGCATAAAAAACGTGCAAAGGTACTGCTTTTTTTCGACATGTGCAAATTATTTATCCAAAAAAGCTTTATTGAAAAAATCTGCTATCTTGTCATATGGTATAACTCCCGCGACATCGTCGTATAAATCAACATGGCTTGCCCCCGGGATAACAAGCAGTTCTTTGTTGCCGATTTTTATGCTCTTGTTTTCCGTTCCACAAGGCGTGACTTGCTCCGGTTTCAAACTTGTACCCGTCATTTTCTCAAAGGCATACTCGCTGAAATAGCGGCTGTGTGCTTTTTCTCCATGAATGAGCAAGACGGGTGTCTCAATCTCGTTTGCATATGACAGCAAAGGCATGTTCATAAACGACTGGCACCCGATAACATTCCATCCGTCGGTCGAGTTTCCGCTGCGCTCATGATACCCGCGCGGGCATTTATAATAGGCATGATAATCCTTCACAAACCAAGGAGCATCCTCCGGCAGCGGGTCAATGACTCCTCCTGCGCGTTTGTATGTGCCGTTTTTGTAGTCCTCAGTCCGTTGCGCAGCCATAGCACGGCGTTGCTCCATACGCGCCTCTTTGCTATCCGTGGAGCCGAAATACCCTTCGCGGCTGACTTTCGACATGTCGTACATCGTTACAGCCACCGTTCCTTTGATACGCGGGTCAAGTGCGGCAGCGTTAATCGCCATACCTCCCCATCCGCAGATGCCAATAATACCGATTTGTTTCTCATCCGCTTCGGGCAGGGTAGAAAGAAAATCGACTGCCGCCAGAAAGTCCTCAGTGTTGAGATCCGGCGAAGCCATTCTGCGCGGTTCACCGCTTGACTCGCCTGTGTAAGAAGGGTCAAAAGCGATAGCGATGAAACCCAGCTCCGCCATGTGCTGGGCATAGAGACCGGACGACTGCTCTTTGACAGCCCCGAAAGGACCGGAGACCGCGAGCGCAGGAAGTTTGCCTTGTGCGTTTTTCGGCGCGTAGTAGTCGGCAACCAAGGTTATACCAAAACGGTTATGGAAGGTGACTTTCTTATGCTCTACCTTCTCGGATTTCGGGAACACTTTGTCCCATGATTCGTTTATCATATGTTCATTTATCATTTGATCGTTTGTTTTTGCGCAGCCAACAAACATCGCCGTTGCTGCAAAGAGGTATAATAGCTTTTTCATATCTTCTTATTTATAGGTTACGGTCTCGCTGAGAGGCTTTCTGCTGAAATGGTTAGCATGAGGTTGCACCCCTTCTGCAGCATAGCCGCAGGGCAGGAGGAACGAGGGTTTATGATTAGCCGGCAGATCAAATGCAGCAGCTACTTCCGCCGGATCGAACCACTTCACCCAGCATGTGCCCAGACCTAATTCCGTAGCTTCCATCATCATATGTGTTCCTACGATCGAGCAATCCATATTGCCTGAATTCTCGCCGTCTTTGGTCCAAACGAGTTCCGTATCATAGCAAACCAGGAAAACCACCGGAGCATGGTACGCGCAGCGTGTCAGTTCGTTGATCTTAGCGATCGCTTCAGGACTTTGCAGCACATAGATATGTTGGGGCTGTACGTTCTTTGCCGTGGGAGCCAGCCGTCCAGCCTCCAGAATAGAATCAATCTTTGCTTGCTCGACAGGCGTTTGGGCGTACTCACGTACCGCAAAACGCGCACGCGCCAAGTCCATAAAGCCATTGGCCTTTTGTTCACTTGCTATTTTCTCATTTTGGGAGGTGCAGGCCGCAAGTATCGCTGCTGCCATCAAGCAGAATAATTTAATTGCTTTCATATGATTTATATGTTTTATCGGATAAAATGCATGGGCTGCCATTGTTCGCGTTCCGGCACGTCCGGTGCGTTTTCGCCCCGGAGACCGCGCAGCATCCATGCTAGATTATGCGCGAGAGTCCGCATGGTCTGCATACCTTCCGTATCTTGTTCCGCCTGCCCCGGTTCACGTCCATATGCAATATTCCAATATTGCGAAGTAGCGAGTGGCATATTCATCATTTGCAATGGCATCTGCAAAGCCTCGAACGCTGCAGTAGCGCCTCCTCGACGGCATATTGTTACCACCGCAGCCGGTTTGTTTTGCAGGTTCGCTCCATTGGAGAAAAATGCGCGCTGCATGATGGCGAGAAGAGCGCCGTTTGGCTGGCCGTAATAAACAGGAGAACCGAACACAAATCCGTCCGATTCGGCGAATTTAGCCGAGATGGAATTGCATATGTCATCATCAAAGACGCATTTGCCATCATTGTTGGCTTTACATCTTCCACAGGCGATGCAGCCCCGGACGGGTTTGGTCCCGATCCATACAATCTCGGATTCGATACCTTCTTCTTTCAATGTATCTGCTACTTGGGAGAGAGCAGTAAAGGTGTTGCCGCTTTTGCGCGGACTACCATTGACCAAGAGAACTTTCATTGCACTTACTAAGTTTGTTTGTATATATACAAAATACGCTGCAAAGGTACTATAATTTTTTGAAATATGCAAGAAAACGCTGAAAAACCAGCAGAAAAAAGATTTTTCTTCCTGCACGCTTGCATATGTCGATTTTTTGTAGTACCTTTGCAACGCGAAATTATGCGCTAAATAAATTTAAGTATAAATTTAACCCGATCAATAGTATGAAAGAATGTAAACTGACAGTAAAAATGCGCGTGTATCAATGGGAAGAGTTGAGCGAAGAACAGCAAAAAGTGGTCCGCATAGCGAAGGAGCAAGTGGAACGCAGTTATTGCCCATACAGCCATTTCCATGTAGGAGCAGCAGCGCTTTTGTCAAACGGCGAGATTATTCGCGGTTGTAACCAGGAAAATGCAGCTTATCCGAGCGGTTTGTGTGCGGAGCGCAGCGCGTTGTTCGCCGCCGGCGCGCAATATCCGGAAGCAGCAGTAGAAAAACTGGCGATAGCATGTTTTACCGGCGGACATTTCACGGAGGAACCCGGTGCACCTTGCGGCGGATGCAGGCAAGTGATGCTGGAAAGCGAACACCGCTACGGAGGAAAAATGGAAATATTGTTGTATGGCGAGAAAGAGACCTACGTCTTTGAGTCCGCTGCAGACTTGTTGCCGTTGATTTTCGTGAAGGAGAACCTGTTGGGTTAGAGTCCGATTGCTTTGCGGTAAGCCGCGAATGCCGCACCAGACAGAAATGATAGAGAGATGAAAGTAATAAAAAAAATAGACATATACCTGCTCAAGAACTTCTTGGGCTTGTTTCTGGCTACTTTTTTTATAGCAGTCTTTATTCTGTTGATGCAGTTCATGTGGATGCATGTGAACGATCTGGTGGGGAAAGGTATCGGAATAGGGGTGCTGTTTGAGTTTTTTATCTATGCAGCCGCTACGGTAGTACCGTTAGCGTTGCCTCTGGCAATCCTTCTCAGTTCCCTTATTTCGTTCGGAAATCTGGCTGAAAAAGTAGAACTGACGGCAATGAAAGCAGCCGGAATCTCGTTATTCCGGATCTTGCGTCCGTTAGCTATCTTTGTGGCGTTTCTGAGCATCGGTGCATTCTACTTCAGTAATAACGTGCTGCCGAAATCACAAACAAAATTATGGGCGCTCATATTCTCGCTCCGCCAGAAGAGTCCGGAACTGGACATTCCCGTAGGAGAATTTTACGACGAGATCAGCGGCTATCATATTTATGTCCGCGAAAAGACTCCTCGCGGCGAACTGCTGAACCTGATGATCTATGACTATTCTGCGGGTTTCGAGAATGCGAAAGTCATGGTCGCAGATACCGGTAAATTAGCCGCCAGTACCGATAAACAGTACCTGACGCTGGACCTGTATAACGGGGAGAGTTTCGAGAATCTGGAGAAAAAACAGCAACGTGCTACCGGCACCACAAAGAGTATTCCGTATCGCCGGGAGACCTTTTCCCACAAACGATTAGTGATTGATTTTGCTACAGAGTTTAACCGGTACGACGAGTCGATCCTGGACGACCAGCATGTCAGCAAAGATGTCACCAAACTGGTTCATTCGATCGATTCGATGCAAGGTGTGTCCCAAACCCGCTGTGCGGAGCAGAGCGAACAGTTGATCCGTGAACGCTATTTCGGCCGTGAGAACAGAAACGGAACCGTGCAAATACCGGCAGTAATTACCAAGGAAGAGCGGGCTTCACACAATCTGGACAGCCTGTGGTCAAGGCTTAGCATAAATCAGCATTTGCAAGTACTGACTACCGCGCAGGACCGTGCCCGGACATATCGCGACCAGATAGAATACAATGCAATCCTTCTGGATGATGCGGACCGGTATATACGCAAGCACGAGATAGAGCTGTACCGCCGTTTTACGCTGGCTTTTGCATGCCTGGTGTTCTTCTTTATCGGCGCGCCATTAGGCACGATAATACGCAAAGGCGGCTTGGGTGCTCCGGTTGTAATATCCGTCATTTTGTTTATTGTCTATTATATTATAGACAACACGGGATACAAGATGGCACGCGAGGCGATATGGCCTTGCTGGGCTGGCATGTGGCTCAGTTCGTTTATTCTGCTACCTACCGGTATATTCCTGACATACAAAGCAGCGACGGATTCTCCTCTCTTCAATCCGGAGGCATGGACCACGACGTTTAAACGGTTCTTTATACGAATAAGAAGAAAAGACTAAAGTCGCAAGTTAAAAGACAACAGTTTTAAATTATGATCAATACAATAGAAGAAGCATTAAATGACTTTCGCGAGGGAAAGTTTGTCATTGTAGTGGATGATGAAGACCGCGAGAATGAAGGTGATTTCATTATAGCGGCGGAGAAAATAACGCCCGAAAAGGTGAATTTTATGCTGCAGCACGGCCGCGGCGTGCTATGCTGCCCTATCACGGAGCAGCGTTGTGCAGAACTGGACCTGATGCACCAGGTGGCGAACAACACGTCCATGTTAGGTACGCCGTTCACAGTGACCGTAGATAAACTGGAAGGTTGTACGACGGGTGTCTCCGCGGCAGACCGGGCCGCTACTATCCGTGCACTGGCAGATCCTAAATCCCGTCCGGAGACTTTCGGCCGTCCGGGACATATTAACCCGCTGTACGCTAAGGCAGGCGGTGTCTTGCAACGTGCAGGACATACGGAGGCGGGTGTCGATCTGGCGCGACTGTCAGGATTGTATCCGGCAGCTGCACTGATAGAAATCATGAATGAGGATGGTACCATGGCGCGCATGCCGCAGTTGCAGGAAGTGGCGAAGCAATACGGATTGAAGATTATTACGATAAAGGACCTGATTGCCTACCGGTTAGAGCATTCGGCTGTCATTCACCAGCCGTCAGAAGGAAACCAACATCCGTCGGATATAAGCTGTCAGCTTACGGAGGGTCTCATCGAACGCGGCGAGACAGTGTTCTTGCCGACCCAGCATGGCGAGTTTATGCTGACACCTTTCCGCGATATGACGACGGGTCTGGAGCACGTAGTGCTTACGAAGGGCGAGTGGCAACCTGATGAGCCGGTGTTATGCCGGGTGCATTCAAGTTGTATGACCGGGGATGTGTTCGGATCCAAAAGATGCGAATGCGGCGAACAACTGGTGAAGGCTATGCAGATGATAGAAGCAGAAGGACGAGGAATTCTTGTTTATATGAACCAAGAGGGACGAGGAATCGGCCTGATGAACAAAATCCGCGCATATAAGTTACAAGAAGAAGGCGAGGATACAGTGGAGGCAAATATACATCTCGGTTTCCGTCCGGACGAACGTGATTATGGCGTAGGAGCGCAGATATTGCGGGAGATGGGAGCACGAAAACTCAGGCTGATGACTAACAACCCCGTAAAACGTGTGGGGCTGGAGAGTTATGGGATTGAAATCGTTGAGAATGTACCTATAGAAATCCAACCCAACAAATGGAACGAACGCTATATGCGCACCAAAAAAGATAAAATGCACCATGATCTAAAGCTTGTATAACAAGTTTGGCATAGAATTTGAATATATAACGTAAACGAAGCCAATAGTGGCTGTCGTGAACTATTAAAATATTACGATTATGAAAAAGTTAACTACACTTCTGATGACATTGGCGCTAATGAGCACCATGTTATGGGCAGACGAAACGATCACGGTTTCTGCCAACAGTTCTGACATCTCGGAAGGACTCGATCTGAAGGTCGTAGCTAAGCTGTTTGCGGAGGCTAAGAACCTGGAAGAGTTCGAGACGATGCTCAATAACCCTGACAGCGCATTCTGTAATCTGGATTTGAACGGAGACGGACAGGTTGATTATTTGCGCGTAGTTGAGACGGGCGAAGGTAACAAACGTCTGATCGTTCTTCAGGCAATCCTGGCTAAAGATATATTTCAGGATGTAGCCTCCATATACGTAGAGAAAGACGAGAAGGACGAAGTGACCGTCCAGGTAATTGGTGACGAGTATGTGTATGGTACCAACTATATCATCGAGCCGGTGTATGTCTATAGACCTGTTATCTACGACTGGTTTTGGAGCGATGCCTGGTTTGCATGGCGTAGTCCTTGGTATTGGGGCTACTACCCGGGCTGGTGGTATGTACACAACTGCTGGGCACATGACTGGTACTGGCGTCGCTGCTATGCATGGCATCATTGCCACCACTGGTGCTCGTTCCGTCCGGGACGTACTATATGCCATGGATACCATGAGCTATATCCTGGTGTAAGCCATAGAGACTATGCCGTAGTTCATCCGGATCGTTCGTTCTCGAACCGCAATGTGGGGATGGTCAATGCCCGTGAGATCCGTAACACCACGAGTGTACGCGGTGCCGCAGTTGAGCGCAACGCATCGAGCAGAGGTGCATCGGTAAACCGCAGTGCAGCGAGCAATGACCGGAGCCTTACCAGCGGACGTACTTTCGGTAGTTCGAATACAGCGGTATCCCGTTCAGCAGCCACCCGCACATCCGGTACTTCAGCCCGTTCGGCAACAACTGCTCCTTCCCGCTCTGCAGGAACAGCGACTACCACACGGTCCACGAGTGCTTCTGCGTCAACCCGCTCGACTGCTACCACAGCCACAGCGACCCGTTCAACAAGCGGAACGAGCACTCGCAGTACCGTAACCCGTACGTCGTCCCGCTCTGCAGGTTCGGCTACAACGACCCGCTCAACGGGTACTACCCGCAGCACCGGCGCAACGGCTTCATCCCGCTCTACGAGTACGTCTGCAACGCGTTCGACGAGCGGAATAAGCACCCGCAGTACGAGAACCAGTTCGCCCTCCCGCAGCTCCGGCAGTTATAGCGGCAGCAGTACTTCCCGCTCCAGCGGCAGTTACGGAGGCAGCTCAAGGTCCAGCGGCAGTTACGGAGGCAGCTCAAGGTCTAGCGGCAGCTACGGAGGTGGAAGCTCTTCTCGCTCAAGCGGAGGCGGTTTCTCCGGAGGCAGCAGCAGAGGCGGTTCCGGTGGAGGTAGCCGAGGTGGAGGCGGAAGCGTCCGCAGATAAACAAAAAAGGTGGTCAGATGACCGCCTTTTTTTGTTTAGTATCCTTTGTTTAGTGGGAAGCAAGCATGTTCTTCGGATCGAGCAGTTCGTCCAGTTGCTCCTTAGTCAGAAGGCCGTGTTCCAATACCAGATTGTAAACACTCTTACCGCTTTCCAGAGCCTCTTTGGCTATCTTCGTAGAAGCTTTGTATCCTATAACCGGATTGAGGGCAGTGACAATACCGATCGAATGTTTCACGGTCTCTGAATTGTGTTCCCGGTTGATGGTAATGCCGTCAATACATTTCTCGCGCAAGATTTTCATCACGTTTCTCAACCAAGTAATGGACTCGAAGATACATTCGGTAATGATAGGTTCCATGACGTTGAGCTGCAGCTGGCCTGCTTCTGCGGCGAAAGTGACAGCCGTGTCATTTCCGATCACCTTAAAGCATACTTGGTTTGTTACTTCAGGAATGACCGGGTTCACTTTTCCCGGCATGATTGAACTACCGGGTGCCATCGGCGGCAGGTTTATCTCGTGCAGACCGCACCGCGGTCCGGAAGCCATGAGACGGAGGTCATTGCATGTCTTACTCAGTTTGACAGCCAGTCGTTTCAACGCAGCCGAATAACTGACATATGCACCGGTGTCAGGAGTCGCTTCCACAAGGTCGCTTGCCAGCTGGAATGGCTCGCCTGTCAGTTCACACATTTTTTTGATACATAGTTCGGCGTATCCAGCCACTGCATTCAGTCCTGTACCGATGGCGGTACCTCCCATGTTGATCTCGTATAGCAGTTTCACATTTCTCTCCAGGTTAGCCACTTCTTCCTCCAGGTTGTTGGCAAAAGCGTGGAACTCCTGTCCACTGGTCATCGGCACGGCATCCTGTAACTGGGTACGCCCCATTTTGATAGAGTCGTTGTACTCGTCACCTTTCTTGCGCAGCGAGGCGATGAGGTTCTTCAGCTCGTCCTCTAATCCTCTGTTCATGCGGATAAACGCATAGCGGAAAGCAGAAGGGTAGGCGTCATTTGTGGACTGCGCGCAGTTGACATGGTCATTCGGTGAGCAGAACTGGTACTCGCCCCGTTTATGTCCCATGATTTCCAAAGCACGGTTAGCGATCACCTCGTTGGCATTCATATTAACGGTAGTACCCGCTCCGCCTTGTACCATGTCAGTTGGGAACTGGTCATGCATCTTGCCGTCAATGATCTCCCGGCATGCCTGTGCAATAGCAGCGTATATCTCGTCGTTAATCACCCCTAAGTCATGATTTGCCTCCACGGCTGCCAATTTGATATATCCCATTGCTATAATATACTCCGGGAAATCAGACATTTTCAGGTTTGACACCTTGTAATTGTTAATACCACGCTGTGTCTGCACACCGTAGTATGCCTCTGCCGGCACCTGTAATTCGCCCAATAAATCGGACTCAATACGAAAATTCTCCATAGTATTATTATTTTATGCTTTTATTCCTAATAAAGACCGGACGAACTCGACACGGTTGAAACATTGCAAGTCGGTCATCTGTTCTCCTAATCCGATATACCGTACCGGAATCTTGAATTGATCGCTGATACCGATGACCACTCCGCCTTTAGCCGTTCCGTCCAGTTTGGTAATAGCCAGCGAACTGACCTGTGTGGCAGCCGTGAACTGGCGCGCTTGTTCGAAAGCGTTCTGTCCCGTAGAGCCGTCCAGAACAAGCATCACGTCATGCGGCGCTTCCGGCACTATCTTCTGCATTACGTTCTTGATCTTGGTCAACTCATTCATGAGGTTGATTTTGTTGTGCAGCCGTCCGGCTGTGTCTATGAGTACGACGTCCGCGCCATTGGCTTTGGCGGATTGCAATGTATCGTATGCCACCGAGGCCGGGTCTGAGCCTTGCTGCTGTTTGACTACCGGTACGCCGACGCGTTCGCCCCATATACAAAGTTGCTCCACCGCGGCAGCACGGAAGGTGTCAGCAGCACCGAGATAGACTTTCTTCCCTGCGGCTTTGTATTGATAAGCCAGTTTGCCGATGGTTGTTGTCTTGCCTACGCCGTTCACGCCTACGACCATGATCACATAGGGCTTGGCGGGTAACTCGGCGGCAAAGTCCAGGATTTCTCCCTGATTGTTCTCTTCCAGTAACGAAGCAATCTCATCCACCAGCAATGTGTTCAGTTCGTCGGTACCGATATACTTGTCTTTCTTGACACGCTCTTGTACGCGGCTTATGATACGCAGGGTTGTCTCTACGCCTACATCGGAAGTGATGAGCGCCTCCTCCAAGTTGTCCAACACATCGTCGTCGATAGTTGACTTGCCGGCGATGGCATGACTGATTTTACTAAGGACGGACTCTTTACTCTTCTCGAGTCCTTTGTCCAATGTCTCTTTCTTTTCTCTGTTAAAAAGTCCGAAAAAAGCCATATATATTTACGATTTATGAATTTACGATGTATGATTTTCTCATTTGTTTATAATCCCGCCGTGCTTCCACAACAGCCTTGGCACTACCATTCTTGCCCGTGAGGAGAAACATCACCGCTGCGGCATAGTCGAGGAAGAACCGTATGCCCAATACTATCCATGGGAACCGTCTGTTCTTATAAATCATCAGCAGGTTGTTGCGGAAATTGAGGTATGTCTTACGCGGGTTGTCGTAGTTAAGCGATCCTCCGCCGAGGTGGAAAACGACGCTCTGTGGTATGCAGGCGAGTTTCCATCCTTTATTGCGCATCCGCCAGCATAAGTCGATCTCCTCCATGTGGGCGAAGAAAGCGGCGTCTAATCCTCCGCATGCTTCGTATGTCTCCCTTCTGACGCACATAGCGGCTCCGGTGGTCCATTCTATCTCTGCGACCGTGTCGTATTGCCCGTGGTCTTGCTCAATGCGTCCGAACCTTCTTCCACGGCAGTAAGGGTAACCGAGCCAACTGAGATACCCACCTGCTGCACCGGCATGCTCAAAATAGGCTCTGTCCCTCCAGCTGCGGATCTTGGGCTGAACGGCTGCTACCTGAGGATGCGCCTCCAGATAGTCGAGTAGGGGAGCCAGCCACCCTTCCGTCACTTCCACATCTGAATTCAGCAACACAACGTATTTGCTGTCAACTTGCGCTATAGCGCGGTTGTATCCTTCTGCAAAACCATAGTTCTTGTCCAGCACGATCGTGCGCACAGACGGAAATTCTTTTGCCAGCACAGCCATACTGTTGTCCGTACTGCCGTTATCCGCCACAACAACCTCGCACTCCGGCAGAGCCGTGTGTGTCACCACCGAAGGTAGATACGTGCGGAGCATTTCTGCACCGTTCCAGTTCAATATAATAATACTACACTTCACCTTTCACCTTTCACTTTTCACCTTTCACTTTTCACCTTTCACCTTTCACCTTTCACCTTTCACCTTCCCCCACTTCCATCTGTTATGCGTCCAGAGCCATAAAGCAGGCTGTTCTCGTATGTTTTTCTCCAATAAGCGGGCATACGCCGTAGTGATCTCGCCTTCCTGTGTCTCCTCCGGCCGTGCCGCTAATAACTTCATCTGCGTGCGGTATATCCCCCGCTGTTCGCGGATAATATAGACATAGAAGACCGGGTATCCGAATTTTCTACCTAATACTTCTCCTCCGTCCAGAAACCCTGTCTCTTGGTTCAGAAACATGGTCCATGTGCGAGTCACTTCCGGGCGCGGTTTCTGGTCGCAGAGCAAGCCTACCGCCACCGGCTTTTTCTCCGCCCGGTACCGCACCATTTCTCTCAGTATCCGTTGTTTCTCCACGCAGACCCCTCCCCGTTTGGCGCGGATAGCGAGCATCAGGCGGTCTATAGCTCTGTTCTTCAGCCGCCGGTACACATTCATCTCCGTCACTCCCGGGCTGAGCCATTGCTGGAAAGAAGCCATCCATTCCCAGTTACCGATGTGAGCGAGCATGAATATTCCTCCGCCCGCGGCTGCTACCAGTCGGTTCACTTCCTCCATTCCCTCGAAGACCACCCGCTGGCGCATTTCTTCCTCGTCTATCCTATAGCCATATATGCTCTCTACTATCGTATAGCAGAACTGGCGGTAGAAATCCCGTGCTATCTGTTGCCGTTCGGAGTCGCTCTTCTCCGGAAAAGACAGCCGCAGGTTTTTCTCCGTGATCCCTCTCCTGTACCTCGCTACATAATAGATCACCGGGTAGAGGAGGTAATCCGCTATCCGGTAATGCACGCTTAGCGGCATCCGGCTTAGAAGAGCGGCACAAGAAGATAACATACCAAACAGAAAGCGGTAATAATAGGTCCGGCAAGTAATACGCTGTCAAAACGGTCCAATACACCTCCGTGTCCGGGCAGGAACCTACCTGAGTCTTTCACTCCGACGGAGCGCTTGAGCAGACTCTCCATCAAGTCCCCCATCGTGCCGAACGCGCTTACCAGGAAGGCGAACAGACAAGGCACCAATAACCCCGTGCTGGCGGAAGCGATCCTGTCAAACCAACCGAAATGGGCGAGCAGAACAGCGGCTCCCATGGCAAAGACAAAACCTCCTGCCAACCCCTCCCAACTTTTCTTGGGACTGATATGAGGGGTCATTTTGTGGTTCCCTTTGGGTAACTTAGCGGTCAGAGTGCCGACGCAATAGGCTCCCGTGTCGTTCACCCAGATCAGTACAAACAGCGCCAGAAGGAGCCATTTGTCCAGAAAATAGAGGAACCCCATCGTAGCCAAAGGAGCAGCGATCATCACTTGCGAGATCAGGAGATTGCCCCAGTTCTGCAACGGCCGCTCCGAATGGTTCCAAATCTCGTCCAGTAACGCAAAGACAAGGAATAGCAGATAGCCGAACGAGAACGTAAATCCGAAGACAAAGAAATTCTCTTCGCTCCCCTCTATCTTCCATGCCAGACATTGCATCGTGGCCCACAACAGAATAGTGGCAACGAAAGAGTAGATCCGCAGCGCGCGAGGGGATTTTACCAGACGGTGGAACTCATCCACTGCCAACACGCAGAACAGGAAAAACAGCCCGTTGAAAGCATACGGACTCCATAATATACTACCTACTACTGCGGCTACAAAAACACTCCCGCTAAGGGTGCGTTTGACTAATTCTGTCATTTTTCTTTAAAAATTTTTGCAAAATTACAAAAAAAATAGTACTTTTGCAAATAATTTTGAAAAATTATGGAAAATAGTACGATTGAAATGGCTCTTTTGGAGCCCGAAGAGCGCGAACTGGTTGCTTTTATCTATGAAGCTATTCCTGCGGAGGACAGAGGAACGCTCAGTCCGGATGACATCCTGCTGGTGTTGGATCTGATGGACGACTACCTGGAGGAAAAAGGTTTGGTCCGTGTTGACCCGGAGACCGAAGAGATGGAATATCTGGACGGCGAAGTGGATGAGACGGAGCAACTGCAATATGTACTCTCGGCGATGAAAGAGGAGAAACGTGCCATTACGGCAGTGCAGGTCCAGCTTATTCAGGACGCAGAACTGCAATACGGTATTGAGCACGGGTATTATTCGGAGGACGAATGAGCCGTATTGCTACGATAGGTTTTTTTGACGGAGTACACAGGGGGCACCAGTCCCTGTTCGATTGCCTGTGCTCGCTGTCTAAGGAGCGCGGGCTGGAGCCGTTGATAGTGACGTTCAAGCAGCACCCCAGAACGGTGCTCCAGACCGACTATACGCCACGGCTGCTAACAACCCCCTCGGAGCGTGAGGCTCTGCTGAAGAAATACGGAGAGGTACTGATGCTGCCCTTCGAGGACTTCCATTCGCTCACGGCGGCGGAGTTTATGAGGTTGCTGAAAACGAACTATGACGTCTCGGTGCTGCTAATGGGATACGACCATCATTTCGGCTCGGACCGCCTGCGCCACCCGCATGAGTACATACATATAGGAGAGTCGGTAGGGGTGGAAATACAGACGATGAAGGAATACACGGAGGGAGAATGGCATGTCTCCTCCACGGAGATTCGTACAGCTTTGGAGAACGGTAATGTTGCGTTAGCGGACGAACTGTTAGGGCGTCCTTACTCGCTGGCAGGTACTGTCGTCCATGGCAAGGCAGTCGGGCGCACAATAGGTTTTCCTACAGCTAACATCATCCCTTCGGATCCAGATAAAGTGGTGCCCAAGCCGGGTGTGTACATGGCTTATGCCGATGCGCAAGCAATGAACAATGCACCGGCTTTTGTCAATATTGACGCGAACCGCCTGATCGAAGTGCATGTGCCTTCGTTCAAAGGGAATTTATATGACCAGCAACTGGAGATCAAGTTCATGCGTTTTCTCCGCGAGGAGAAGCATTTTGAGAATCTGGAGCAGCTGCGTGAGCAGATCAAAGATGATATTGATAGCATCCTGCATCCGGACGCATGTTAGCCCTGCTGACACCCTCCCGGTCGGTAGGATAAGGAAGCGCGAGAAGGCTGTCGGCTATTCCTCTTGCCGGACTCAGTGAATCGAGCCGGAAATCATAATAGACATACTCTTTGTATTTGTAGAAATCATTGGCGAACACGGCATTCGTGTCCGTTTTCTGCCAGTATGTGTTATCTGCGGCATGCGGCAGGGCGAGCGTGTCGGTCTTCAGGTAATTGCCTACGAACCGGCCCGGATAAAAACGGTCGAATGGAGTGGCAACGACTACCTGGTTAGCAGTGTAGCCGGTAATAATACTGTTGTAGAACGAGCTCGTAGTGGCGGGGCCTGTCTTGCTCAGGTTGTTGATATAGACGGCGGCTGCATTCTCTTTGGCTACGGACTGGATGCGTATGTTCGTGAATCCGAAATAGGAAGCGACGGTGCTATGTATGAAATCATGTGTGCCTCCGTCGCAATAGACGCAGTAAGAGGCGCAGTTGCTGATCTCGGTGTTGCTCACGGTCGCATCGGTGTTCACCAGCACCAGACCATATAACGTGTGGTTATGGATCCGGCATCCGTCCATGGTCAGGCGGGGCAGGGTACCGCTGCAGTTGCTGTAGCAATACAACCCTACGTTGCCGGAGAGAATGTCCACATAGCTGAACTCGTAATGGCGGGGTTGGTCCGTCTGGAGATAGATCCCGTTCCAACTGCCTCCGGCATAGAGGTAAGGCACCGAGTCAAACAGGCGGTCCAGCCTGTCGCCGCGGATGAGGACCGGTTGTTCCTTGGTGCCGGCTGCTACTACATCGCCTAAGGCGAAGATACAAGCCCCCTGATGCATGTATATCCGTGCTCCGGCGCAGATATCTAATTTGCCTCCTACCACCAGGGTGTCGAACAGAATATAGGGTTTCTCGGCGGTGAACGTGCAGTTCGCTACTTCCGTCCTGCCGCATCCTTTCTTACCGATGCGTGTCGCGTTGCGGGCATACGCCTCCAGCTGTACATCCTGTGTCGTGCCGCCCGATAAATGGAAATGCAGTTTGTCCTCTATCAGTACATCGCCGTTCTCCGCCGTAGGGCCGAAGTCGGTCACCCGGATAAAGACAAACATGCTGTCTCCTCCGTTGACGGTGAAAGACGTCATGCGGTCGAGATCCGGCTCGCCGTCAATGTTCACGCGGAAGGCTTCTCCTTCCTCCATCCATACGCGGTCTATACGGAGAGCCGAGGCGTTGCGGTTATAAACGATCAGTTGCGCAGTCGAACTGCCTTGCTCGGTGAACACGGTGTCGAAACACACGGTGTCCGCGCTGAAGGTCAGACCCAATGCCGGATCATCACTGACGGTGTATTCGCGGCAGCCGGTCAGCGCCAGAACACAACATACTATGGGAAAGAGAATCTTACGCACTTATTCGAAATTGAAAGTAAGGCAGACGCAGCTGCTGGTTAACCGTTTGATAGCATTGGAATAGAAGGCGTCCTGCGGTGCTAACTCCATCCGTTGGTCGGCAGGGTAGAGCTGGTCTGCAAACCCTATCCGGTAGGTTATCTCCGGACAGAACTTGAACCAGGTTGTGTAGAAATCCACGCCGAACCCCACCTCGCAGAAATAGTCCATCAGATTCAGCAACACCGGTTTGTCCCTGTCCCGACTGACATTGAAACTGACACCTCCTCCGGCGATCACATACGGGCGGAAATTGCCTTCACGCGCCGCACTCCATTTCAGATAGAGCGGTAGATAGACCGGCATTGCCAGTATGTCCAGTTGGTCCTTGAAGCCTGGTGTGCCTTGTACCGGCTTGCCGCTTTCTGTCTTGTAACTCAAGGTGCGGCTGGTGAACTGCATACCCGGACAGAAACGCAGATTCAGGTATTTGCAGAGCCTCAGATCGGTCACAAATCCGACATGAAAGCCCGGCAGGATGCCACTGACTCGGCTGTGATAGATCTCGGTCTCTCCTGTCACAGGGTTAGCTATCGGTATCTCGCTGTCGGTCACGAAGAAACTGGAGAAGTTCATTCCCAACTGAAAACCGAAATGGAACAGCTTGTCGTCTACATACGGCCTGTTCATCGCTTCCTGAGCATAGGAAGTTGAAAATTGAAAATTGAAAATTGAAAGGACTATCGCCAGTCCTAACAATTTTTTATATGTCATACTTTCACCTTTCACTTTTCCCCTTTCACTTTTCCCCTTTCACCTTAATAATCGCTGCTGCTGTTTCCGCTGTCGTCGAAATCGTCGCCTCCGCCGCCACTCATGCTATCGCCTCTGTCGGGACGGCGTCTGCCGCTCTGATTGCCGAAATTATAGGTCAGCGTCAGGCTGATCGTACGGCTGTGCCATCTGTTCTCGCTGAACTGCCAGAAGCCGTCCCCCCATGTGGTGTTGCGCCTTGCGCGGCTGTCAAGCAGGTCACGCACGTTAAGCGCCAGCGCCAGCTGTTTGTTCAGGAAAGTGTGTCTCAGACCGATGTCGATCGAGTAACTGTGGCTCGTTGTTCCTTGGGCTACTACACGCGGAGAACGGTAATTAGCGGAGATCTGGCCGCTGAAATTCTTGGTGAACATAAACTGGGCGTTGATCCGCACCGAGCCTGCAAAGATATTTTGTCCCGCCAAATTAACAGGAATCGCATTGCCTTGGTGCATGATTGTGTCGTGTACGGCGGCGATGTTGTTCCAATAGAAATTGGCGCTTGTTGTCAACTGTAGCACTTCGCCGAAGAGGCGGTTTTTGGCTACGATCTCCACTCCTAAATCCTGACGTGTTCCTATATTGAGATAGGTGTTCTTCATCACGCCGTTGTCCATGTATTTGATGTTTTGCACGGCTCCTTCACGGTATTTCCAGAACACCCCTGCGCTTAGCGTATGGCGCTCCCATGTCTTGAGGTAGTTCAGCTCCAGGTTGTTGGAGTAGGCGGGCAGCAGATCGACGTTACCGAAACTGATATTGGTGCTATCGCTGAAATCCATGCGCGGGTTGATCTGGTGTCCCCATGGGCGGTTCACACGCCGCGTGTAGTTGAGTTGCAACTCATGTCCGTTGCCGAAATCATAACTGATGTACGCGCTCGGGTATATCTGGAAATACGCCGTGTCTTTCTTGTTCGGGAAAGCCGCGTAGGAGTCCTGGATAGCACCCGTCCCGTCTTTGTAGCTCGACTCTAAATGACGCATATAGTACTCGCCGCGCAGACCTACCTGGATGGATAGTTTGTCGAAGAACCGGTTTCCGTATGTGATATAGAGTGCGTGGTTCTGGGTCAGTCCGTTGAAATCGGCGTAGTATGGGAACAACTCTTTGATGTGTGCCCCCTGTTTGTCGTTGTTGTATGCGTCCGCCGTGCTGTTGTTCCATCCCCGTGTGTAATCGTAGCCGGCTTCCAGACGGCTCTGTGTGGTCGGTTTCCATTCGTAGTCGGCTTTGACCTCGATACTCTGGTCCTTGCTAAGGCTGCTCTGCTCCTGGTAGGTGGTGTCGGCGTTCTCAATCTGCGTGTAGTCCGTTCCCATGTTAAAGCCGAAATTGTTATAGGTACCGCTGACGTATAGTTTGTGGTTGTCCAACTCGAAGGTGTAGTCGAGTGTCGCGTTTCCTCCGGGGTGTGAGCCGGTACCGCTCTGGTCTCTGGTGTAGTCACGCAGGACGGTGCCGTCCGGAGCGGTCAGCAGGTAGGTGCGGTGGTTGGTGTTGCTCATCTTGAATACGTTCGGCTCGCTCACCATACCGAATCCGGATACACCGAGGGTATGACCTTCCGCCAGCCGGAAGTTGAGTCCTGCACGGGCGAAGAGACCACCTCCCCGGTGGGTCTGGGTTCCTTCTTGTACCAAGTGGCTCTGGATAAGACTGCTGTCTAATTTCTGAGCACCTTCTCCGGAGAGGTTGTAGCGGTCGGTCTTGCTGCCGCCGTTGCTGATGTGATAACGGTAGCCTACGTTGAAATAGCCGTCCACCGGTCCGGCATTGAAATTGATGTTGAAACCGAGGTTGGCGCCGGGCGGTACGTTCCATGGCTCTGCCAGCGCGTAGTCCAGTCCCGCCTGAACGGAACCGTAGTAACCCGCCGAGCGGTCTTTTTTCATTACTAAGTTGATGATGCCGGATGTTCCTTCGGGGCTGAACTTAGCCGAAGGGTTGGTAATGATCTCTATCTTCTCGATTGTGCCGGCAGGCATCTGTTGCAGCACCTGCCCCCGGTTCTCGCTGTTCAGTCCGGCAGGTTTGCCGTTGATCCAGATCTCTACATCCTCGCTGTTGCGGAGCGAGATCGTACCTTCCTGATCCACATCCACAGAAGGAATGTTCTCCAGCACATCCGTGACGGAGGCGCCGGCAGAAGCGATATTCTGATCAACCGTGAAGACTTTCTTGTCCAGTTCAAACCTCATGGAAGAGCCTTGTCCGACTACCTCCACTTCGCTCAGGGTCTGTGTATCCTCTTTGAGTTGGATACGTCCGATGTTGAGCGGTTTGCCGGCAACGGTGATCTCTTTGCGTTGTTCGCTGTAGCCCATGAATGAAACGACGATCGTATAGTTGCCGTCTGCCAGTTCCAGCGTAAAAGCCCCCGTTGCGTCGGTTATCGTACCGGTCACCAGACGCTCTTCTTTGAGCGGCTCTGCCGCGGTCTTTTGACTTTCGCCCTTCGACTTTTGACTTTCGACTTTCGACTCTAAAACACTGACGTTCGCAAAATCGATAGCCTGCTTCGTGCCGAAGTCAATCACTTTGCCTGTAACCTGTGCAGCAAAGGAAGGAGAAAGATGAAAGATGAAAATTGAAAGGACCATCAGCCCTAACGACCATCTCTTATTTATCTTTAAATTATTCATATATTTTTTCCCCCTCCCTTGAGGGGTGAAGAGCTCTGCTCGATCGGACTGCCGGTGGCCGTCCGTAGAACTCCCTGGGGTGGGGTTATTTGTTCTTCAGTAACCACTCGACACCGAGTTGATAACCGTCTGTACCTTTTCCTATTATACTATGCGCGCACACGTCCGTGAGAAGGCTGTTTCTGCGGAACGGTTCCCGTTTTGAGATGTCACTGATATGTACCTCCACGACCGGCACTTCGCATTCCTCCACCGCGTCGCGCAGCGCCACGCTTGTGTGGCTGTACCCGCCTGCGTTGAGGACAATACCTTTTATCGGCTCATCTCCCTCCCTTGAGGGGAGGGTCGGGGAGGGGTTTGAACTTTGTACCCAATCAATCAAGTCCCCCTCATGATTACTTTGCCGGTACACGAAATGCACCTCCGGCCATTGCCGTTGGATTTCTAACAAAATCTGTGCCATCGTCTTAGAACCGTATATCTCCGGCTTCCGAACTCCCAGACGATTCAGATTTGGTCCGTTAATAATAAGAATCTTCAATTCTCAATTCTCAATTATCAATTATCAATTATCAATTATCAATTTCACCTCGCTCCGTTAACAGCCAAGAGGAACTCGTCGTTGTCCTCGGTGCGCTCCATGTATGCTTTCAGTTTCTCCATAGCTTCCTGTCCGCTCATGTCGCTCAGCATCTTACGGATCTGCCACATGCGGCTCAGTACGTCGGCAGGCAGCAACAGGTCGTCCCGGCGGGTGCTCGAAGCAGGAATATCTACAGCCGGGAAAATGCGTCTGTTCGCTAACTTGCGATCCAGCTGCAACTCCATGTTTCCGGTGCCCTTGAACTCCTCGAAGATCAGGTCGTCCATCTTGCTGCCCGTCTCTGTCAGAGCCGTGGCGATGATGGTCAGACTGCCTCCGTTCTCTATGTTACGTGCCGCTCCGAAGAAGCGTTTGGGTTTGTGCAAAGCCTGTGCTTCCACACCGCCTGAGAGCACTTTGCCGCTGGACGGTGCCACCGTGTTATACGCGCGTGCCAGGCGTGTGATGGAGTCGAGCAGGATTACCACGTCGTGACCGCTCTCCACCAGTCGTTTGGCTTTCTCGTGTACGATATTGGCAACGCGCACATGGTTCTCTGCCGGCTCGTCGAAAGTGGAAGCGATCACCTCTGCATCCACGCTACGTGCCATGTCTGTCACCTCCTCCGGACGCTCGTCGATCAGCAGCACGATCATGTACACCTCGGGGTTGTTCTTCAGGATCGCATTGGCTAACTCTTTGAGCAAGACGGTCTTACCGGTCTTCGGCTGCGCAACGATCAGTCCGCGCTGACCTTTCCCGATAGGTGAGAACAGGTCGATCATGCGGACACTCAGCGAGTCGTTATGCCCGGTGCAGAGTTTGAATTTCTGGTCCGGGAACAAAGGGATGAGGTTCTCAAAAGCCACCCGTTTCTTGGCTAACTCGGGGCTCAGACCGTTGATACGTATCACTTTGTCCATCGGGAAGAATTTCTCCGGCTGCGGGTTGAGACGGATCGAGCACTCCACGGTGTCTCCGGCTTTCAATCCGTACATACGCATCTGGTCTTTGCTGACATAGACGTCGTCCGGACTGGGGAGGTAGTTGTAGTCGGCGGAGCGGAGGAATCCGTACCCGTCCGGCGTGCATTCCAGCGTACCCATAGCGATCACGTTCTCGCCCAAGTCCGGCATTGCCGGCTTCTCCGGTTTTTCCAGCTTCTCCGGCTTCTCCGGTTTTTCCGGTTTCTCTACTTTCTCCGGCTTCTCTGCCGGTTTCTCCTCCCTTGAGGGGAGGTCGGGTGGGGTTTGTTGTGCTTCCGGCTTCTCTTCTTTCTTCGGCCTTCCGCGTTTCTTTTTCGGCGCAGGAGCCGGTGCCTCACTCGGCTCTACCGAAGCCGGCTTCTCGCTTTCGCCTTCCGGCTTCTCGCTTTCGACTTCTGAAGGCTGAAGGCTGACGGCTGACGGCTCATTCTCCTTCGTCGCCGCCTCCGCTGCCAGCGGTTTGGCAGCTCTGACGGTTTTGTTCGGTTTGTGTCCGTCAGCGGCTAACTGTTCTTCCATCTGCGCCATCTGTTCTTTCTCGCTGCCCACGGTAGCCAGCACCCGTTCGCTCTTGCTGCCCGATGTGTCCACGCGCTTTGCCGTATGTTTGACGCCTCTTGTCCGTTCGCGTTTGGCGGGCTGACCGGCAGCTGCACGTGCTTCCTCTTTGGCTTGTACATCGGCTGCCCGCTGGTCTGCTTGGGCGTCCAGAATGGCATAACTGATCTCGCGTATCGATTGGCTCCGACGGGGATTAAGCCCCATCTCCACCGCAATCTCACGCACTTGTTCGAGCGTCATGCGCTCGAGTTTTTGTAATTCGTATTGCATAAATAAATTAGTGTATGTGCTTGGAAATAGTGTAATGTATGTAGTTGGAAATTACTTGGAAAAAAGAGTCCTTTTCCCAAATCCGCTGCAAAGGTACAACATTTTTTTGAAATATGCAAGAAACGAGGTCTTTTTTTGTCAGTTTTTTAGTTCCTGATATATCATTGCCCGGATAAAATTGTCGAAACGGAAGTAGTGTTTTTGTTTCCCGTCTTTCCCGAAAGGAGCTTGCATATCCGGTTTGCCCTTCAGTTGCGCTTGAAATCGGATCCGGTACTGCTCCAACAAAGCGCGCTCCTCTTCAGATGCCGATTCCGGAAACTTGTAGGCCTGGATGAGTGCTGTTGTGCGTTTGGCTGCTTCTCCAAAGTGTTGTAAATGAGCGAGTTCTTTTCCTTTTGGCGGAGTGTGTTGATAGTCCCGTTTATGTTTTTGCAGATATACTTCCGGCGCACATTCCTTAGTGACATTTCCTGCGGTGTCATGGAGGTGTTTTTGCCGAGTGATCAAGTCGTGTGTCTTGCTGTCCAGCGCGCCTTTTGTAAGTTCGATGCCCGGTGAATAATGAATTTGTGCCATAATATAAATTTTTTAGTTTGTTAATATAAATTTGTTTAGAGTTTTAACATGCTAAAAACGTACGTAAACGGTACGGAATAGTTCACGATTGTTACTATAATCACCTACTAATCACCTACTAATTACCTACTAATTACCTACTAATATCCTACTAATATCCTACTAATCACATACTAATTACATACTAATTACATACTAATTACATACTAATATCCTACTAATCATATACTACATAGTGCTAACAGAGTGCAAAGGTACAATAAAAAAACGAGATATGCAAGAATTTAATAACTTTTTTAAAAAATTAATCGTTCACTCATGCACTCAAGCCTTCATGCACTCAAGCACTCATCACTCAAGCACTCGTTCATTACCTTAGGTAATCCATTATCTCTCTGATAATCAGCGAGTTAAGTGTAAATATTTGAAAATCAGCCTTTTGTGACGAAAATACTGAGCGGATGGGGCTATTGACAGGAAGCCGTTTGCCCCTCTCCCCGCCTTATTCCTACAAACTCATTTTTCTTGCAATTTAGAATATCTCAAAATAAGCATCTCCCATTTAGCTTGTATTTATTTTGCTTGGTGTTTTTGAAAAAAAAGATACAAGCTAAAAGGAGGCAAAAAAGATTTGATATCCGTTACCTCATAGTATCCGCGTAAATCAAAAGCGGACAGGGCATGGTTAATCTTCTTGTTCTCCGCCACTTCTTAGCCACAAGGGCACGATTATTTCGTTCTGTCGATTAATTCTCCGACTGTTCGTAGTAATAGGAATAGTCTATTCCTTTCATGAACAACTCACGGTCGTTGATTTGGTCGGTCAGCGCATTGCGGAGCAGTTCGCGGATGGCACTTGCGTCTACTGCGCTACGAATCATAGCGTCCAGATATTCATTCTTGGGAATACGGCTCCAATCGACACAACGCTGCAAGCGTTTCTTGAAAATCAGGTCCAACCATATACGCGTGCTGCGTCCGTTACCCTCGCGGAAAGGATGAGCAATATTCATCTCCACATACTTATCTACAATCTCGTCAAAAGTATTCTCCGGCATGTGTTCAATCTGCTCCAGTGTCTGCGGTAAGTATTGTGCCATAGCAAACTGGAAACCGCCTTTCGCAATATTCACTTGGCGTATCTTTCCCGCAAAATCATAAAGACCGCCGAATAAATATGCATGAATCTTTTGCAAGGCCTTTACCGTTCCCACTTCCGCGTCAGAAATCATGTTACTTTCCCAGAACGTATAAGCCTTCTTGCGACTTTGTCCGTCTATGGTATTATCGGAATAAGTGAACCAATCCAAAAAAGCGGTTGTATTCTTTGCAGGCAGCGTTTTGACTACTTCGATGATATCTTCTTGCGCAAAACAATCCGTGGCGTACCGTTTGCCGTCCGCCGAGAGTAATTTCAGTTGTATACATTTTGAATACAACTCACCATATTGGGTTTTCTGGCGGTTTTTGACCGTACCCCAATATACACGAGGACGCGGGCTTTCGGTAATTGCTGCCACTATATCTACGATGGAAAAGAACCATTTGTTCTGTTCGTCATTCCATATAGCCCGCACTTCGCGGTCTTTGTAGAACCGTATGGATTGTTTGGTACTCATATATTTGATAATATTTTATCCGTTGTGTTTTGTGTTAATCGATTCGTGTTTATATATACCCCTCCATATAGATGTCAAAAAAGGCCTGAAATCTATCACTTGAAAAGCAACTTTTTTTTATTTTTTTTTGCTTTTTTATTGAGCCATTACTCCTTTTATGTCTTTCCAGTTGAATTCTACAGTGATTAGTTCTATGCGGTCAAATAGGAAGCCAAAATCGCCTGCTTTTGTATTAGTAATTCTGGCATTGAAATTGTCTCGGTAACTAACAGGTAACCAGTCTACACTGTTTAATAATATTGATTTAAAAGATAAATCCTTATCTATATAATTATCATCCGTCATCTCCCATTTGCAATAATATACCAAAATCTGTATCAGCAACTCCATCGTAGCATCTTTCTCTCCGCCTTCGGGTATATTATTCAGATATGCCTTTTCCATCTCGTCCCAGAGTTTGCGAGCTTCACATTTTCTATTACGGAAGCAATCGTATATATCAGGAAGGAACATTTCAAAATACAGCAAGAAAACGACTAAGGAAAGAGGTATCTCTTCTGGATCAAAGGAGCGAAGAATTACATCCAAACGCGCTATGTATTTTTCTATATCTCTCAAACTTTGTTGCGCCGAAGCGAAACAAATTCTTATCATTTGTAAGAAATTTGCGTTCTTGTCTCCACCACCGTAGGTTTTTCTATTCCAGTTCCAGTATGTTTCCATGTACTCTCCCATTTCCCGCTGATCATAAAGCAACTTTATGAAATCGCGAGGATTAGGTTTGGGCAAGTCGAACTCCAAATCTATAAATCTGCGCAAATATGCTTCTGTATCTATATCAAGTCCTCCATATATAGCCCGGATAGATTTGCACAAGACATTTTTGTCTATCGAAAGCACGAAGATTACATTGTCAATAGAGAAGAAATGCTTTATGCGTTCAAGCATCTGTACCGCGTAGTCCGGTCTGCAGCGGTCAAGTTCATCAACAAATATTATTAATTGCTTATCTGGACTTATCTCTTTGGCTACGCTTTTTAATTGCTCATGGAAATCTACTACTAATTTTCTAATACTTTGGTGTTCCTGTAGTTGATTCTTATTTTCTAACAAACCATCTATTCCACGTTTGAAAGCATATGCAATTTTGCCGAATAGACCTATATTCCCAACAGGAATTTCTTTTGCTATTCTAATAATAACATCCCACAATGCAAATAGTTTTTGCAGTTTTTCTTGTGGTAAATCTTTGCTATCGAATCCCTCTCTGAACCCATCTATTAAAGCCATCATTGGGTCTGCGACAAAATCACTTTCCCACGCATTGAAATAGATAGTTTTGTATCCTTCTTTTTGTAACTCGACATTCCACATCTTGACAAATGTGGTTTTCCCATAGCCCCAATCAGCATTGATGGAAAGCGTATAACCGCTCTGTGTATGTTTAACAATCTGCGTCAGGGCTTTTGCTGCTTGCTCGTTACGGAACAGCCGATTCCCGTCATACGGATTGTTAGGGTCTATTATTATTTCTTTGGGTTTGATATTCATCGCCTTTTATTTGATGTAACCATTTTTACTTTATTCCTATAATATCGCTTAATTATGTAATTTCAGAACCTCTATCAGTTCTTCCAAAGAAACACAAACCTTGGTAAATAACTTGTACATCAGTTCGGGTTCAAAGCCGTCTTTGTCGGGGATGTATGCATACACTTTCTTTCCTTGTCCGGCAAACCATCCTGCTTCGGTGTGTGCGGAGCGTCCGCAAGGCAATACCAGCACGCAAGCATCGCAAGCGGTCATGGCTTCTATATCGTTCTTGAACTGGCGTTCAGCAAGAGGGTGGGTAAGGTTAGTTTGATACTCCGCAGGTATCCAATCCATGCAGTTTATGTCCACATCCGTCCAATGGAATCCGGGATCACCGGTTGGTGGATTGCGGAAATCGTACACCTCATGCCCTGCCTCACGCAAGGCTGTTACCACTTCGGGATAATATGTATTTCGCCAAGAGGATGCGATGTATAGGTGCATGTGCTTTTAAACTTTTTTATTCAAATAGTTTATAAATGCGCTACATAATACCAACATAAATAATGCTTCTTCTGCCTTTGGAGTATACTTCTCAGTTTCGTCCATTAAAGCATGACGACTTCCTGTAGTTGGTTGGTTTGTGTAGGCGTATAATTTTTCAAAAGTTTGTTTAAGCATTGGATGAAGGTTAATACCATTCTTTCCCAAATTATTTAATGCGCCTCCTAAATCTTTCGCACCTGTTTTTTCTCGACACCATGCTTCTACTGCGGAGATAGATTCTTTTATTGAGTTTCGGAAATCTCCTGTCGGACGCTGTGCATATAATTCTAATGCCTTGCTAAGGTGAGTTCTTATATTCGAAGGTGCTTCTATTAATGCCCGCTCTATAGATTGAATTTCTTCTTTTGAATTTATTTCTACGATTTCATCATTAATAATTCTGTATGCAAAATGCAAACGTTCAAATTCAGAATTTAGAGTTTCGATAAATTTAACAGCAACTCTTCTATGATAGTCCTTTTTGTCATAATTACGTAAATATTGTATAGTAATCTCAATGAGGTTCAATTTTTCATACCATTCGTGCGATACACTTTCCATGTATGTGGTTGCTACTATATAATATGAACCATCTTTGGAGAAGTTGGCAATTCTTTTATTTAGCACATTTGTCCATAGGTATTCCTCTAACTCAATGTAATCCAGTTTCGCCTCTGCTTCGTAAGTCCTATATTCATGAAACCATCCTATCAATCTGTCATAGCAAGAACAGATGGCATTTTGAATTTCTGGTGTTATCTGTTCTCGAATGATAATATCAGATGGTTTCGTGTATCCGTATCTTTCAGAGAATAATTTCATTTTTATTTATGCATAATTGTTTCTAATGTTGTGTCTTTGAATGTTTGCCAAATATCAAGATGCACTTTCTTGTAATTGGGGAACAACTCTTTGACAAATTCAATCTCAAAGACTAATCTAAAATCGTTCGGGTCATTGTCTGGCTGCCCTTCTTTGCGTGTTCCAACACGTGCAATTTTGATATAGTACAAGTCTTTTACTCCCTGCTTGGCGATGTACGGCATGAAGTAGTACAATTTATTAAGCGCAACCGTTGAAGGGAACTTTTTGCCTGTATAGTAAATCTTTGCCGATTGGTCAAGATATTGCTCCATGTTATCCGCCTTAACGAGTGATACAAGCAGGTTCTTTGTCGTATCAAGACCTTCTAAATCTACTTGTTTATTAGGCTCGATGCTCTCCATCTTTGGCATAATGATACGCTCGGCAGCCTTTGCATACTTTTTGATAGTTGCCACTTTAGTTATTCTTTGTTGTTTGTACCCGAATCCGATTCGGGAGCAAGGGACAAAGTGCAGATTTCTTCTGCCATCTGATTCATCGCCACGCAATCAGCACGGCTGACATGCTTTTTTTGCGGGTCGTATTCCCATGGGCTAAGTATCAGCACATGTCCGGCTGCAACGGCATCAAACAGGCTGTCTTGCGGTTTATAATAATCCCGGAAGCCGTTATCGGCAATATAGATGAATGGATGTCCCTCCTTCAGCAGCACTGCCATCACCGCCTGTTCTTGTTGGCTGATGAATGGTGAGACAAGAACGGTTCCGCGTCGTGCAGCAAGAACACAGCCGTTCATATAATCGCGTAGCCGTTTATCATCGCCATGCTCCGCTTCTTCTACCATCGTTCTGCGTACATGAACGGGCATATACTGCGTCCGTTGTAACAACTCTGCATTACCGACACCTTTGTATGTTCGTTTAGAAATTTCTATATTATCCTGTACCCAGAATAATTTCGGGTATATCCGTTTGGTAGCGAGGCGTTGTGGGTTCATGCGGATATAATCATACATCGTTTGTAACTGCCCTTGGTGTGTAAGTACACGGATGAAAGGTCGTTCTGTAAATATTGGGAATGGATATTGCTCCTCTTTGTTGTTTGTCCCCGAATCAGATTCGGGAGCAAGGGACAAAGAATATGCTTTGCCAAGTTTCTTTGCTCCTTGCCAAAGGCTGCGCACAACGGAACGTATACTGGTGTCCATCGGCTGTGTAACATGCAAGATTGCATGCAGATGATCAGGCATGAGGCAGAATTGCAGGATACGTATCTCCGGATAATACGATGGATGACTCAGTAATTTTTCCACCAGCGCATTACCCAAATTCGTTCGCTCTACTATTGCCTGCTTAGGATCATTCTCCTGAATGATCAGTTTACCCAACAACGGCTCTCGACTGGGCACTACCAACGTGACGTGGTATATACCAATGCCATACCATGCCATTCCTTTCTCCTGCCAATGCCAATTGTTATCATCCATATTCTATGCTGCGTATAAATGCATTTCTGTCAATTCTTTATACTCATCCGGAGTAGGGATTCTTCTATTCTCAGTGTAAAACATATTCATGTCACGTTGCAAATCTTTCGAAAACTCCATTTCAAATTCATCATCCCATCTTAGTCCCATATATGACAAACTCACAGGGAAACTGACATACTTAACATCATTATTATCTTCTATACCAACGCGAACGTACATTATATCTGCGTTTATTTCATCACGGCTTAACTCATCAAGCCACGTTAGAGGAATTTCCATAATACAAGATTTTCAATAACCAATTAACAAAATTCCTTTGAGAGGCAATTTCAATCTATTAGAAATATATAGCGTTTCAAGGAAGGTCCTGACTTCTTGATAATCTTTTCCAACCACCTCTTTACCACCGCTATTAAACCTATATTCGTTCAAGACAGCAATCACCAGATATTCAACGTCAAACATCATGCAGGCTTGGAAAATGTCCTTTAAGAACTGATTGTTCCGCACAGCACGACCTGCTTCTACCTCAATAACAATGCCTTGTTCACGATTGAAAGCGTCTGCATAAAACGACTTGTCTATTGCATTATTTTCGCCAAACAATACAGGCACATCAATTTTTTCGTCATGACCTTTTCCTTTTTCAACATCAAAGCCAATCGATTCCAAATGCGGACGCAGTAGTGCCAAAACATCGTTGGACACTCGGTGTTGTCCATCTTCTAAAGTTGGTTCAATCTTTTTGAAGCAGTCAATGATTGATTGAACCTCTTTTGTCACTCCATGAGAGCGTGGAAAGAATTGATAGTTTATCATAGTTGTTATTGATTTTTAAAGTTATGCAATCTATTATCGCCTACTTGATTTTTATCAAAAAAGAAGAAAAACATATTACGTATAAATCTTTTGTTAATTTTAAAAGGCAACGCTATGCGGCGTCCAAAGGCAGACCAATGCCCATCGCCGCACAACTTGTGTTGCCTATGTCGTTTGCAGTGTTGCATAATTGGTCTTTTTGGAAATGCGGATGTCGGTTAATCAATGAATATCCAACTATTGGCAATGTCGCTTGCCTTGTCGTTGTCCGGCTCTCCCTCATAGATTAGGCTTTCTATCGGATAGATGCCGTCGTCCTCGGTGCCGTTTAAATTGTCCTCAATTTCGGCTTGGTACTCCATTTCATCATTGAGGAAAACATGGAGAACCGGTTTCTGATACCCGTCCGGGTAATCTAAATACTCTTGTACAGCGTCATAGATTTTCTGTTCTAACGCCTGAATGTCTTGAATACTTGCCATAATTTTTGGTCTTTTATGGATTAATGTTTTATTTTTTTTGCGTTTCGCACGCAAAATTGCGTGCAAAGGTACGAAATTTTTCGAATATGTGCAAGGAAAATCTTGGATTTTTGATTCGGACGGCTGTTTTTTGTGTCTCGGTCATCTCTCGGTCTTGTCCCGCTCATCGGTCGGTGGATAATTCTTTGGCGGCGGCTAAGGATTTTTGTAATTGGCGCAGAAGAACCTCTTTGGATGGC
>OCTW011597329.1_pt1 | contig 39857 bp, 63 predicted proteins | sample 1539671 | NCBI WGS metagenome assembly OCTW01 (sample SAMN02144230, study PRJEB22623) | gut metagenome | biome: sheep rumen | host: Ovis aries | place: New Zealand
CCGCTGCCATTGTCATTGTTAACGCGAAATATTCATTTGTTACGACGTTGTATATCTGCGGATTGACAACGGCCGCCGTTGCTGCAAGGGTGATCAGGAATCCCGTTTCGACATCGCCTTCGTTATAAACTAAACGTTCGCCGCCTGCGTCGAGCCTTGAAAATTCCATGCCGTCCGCTATGATGTCAAACGGAAATTCGAAAAGCCCCTCGATCAACGTGAAATCGATCAAGGTGTCGTCTACTGCATTAAAGAACGGTTTCGGACACAGGATTGTAATTTGTGCGACCTGTTTTTTCTCAAAAAATCCGATGTCAATGTTCCGGACATACCCGTCGATGTATACGTTGCGTTGTGCGTTCTTGTAATACAAACGAACGGGCATTTTGCTTTTGAAATATGTATATAACTCGATGCGGTTTTCTTCTGCCGGCGCATTGATCGCCAGCGTGATTGTTATTGTCCGATTGTTCACAAATGCGCTGTTAAAAATCGAACCGTCCGCGCTGGCGTTGCGCGTGGTGTTGATTGTACTCTCCGGCGGATCGAGGCCGATGATGCTTTCAATCACATATGCGTCGTTGTGTGTCAGCTCGATGCGTTGTCCGTAGGTGTTTTCGGCTTCTAATGTATACATTTTTTTGCTGCCCTCCTTATGGTGCAAACGCCTTGACGAGCGCTATCTGCTGGCGTCGTGCCTGATACGTCTCTAATGCAGATAATGCTTTCGGGCTGGTGTTGTTCTGGACTAAATTATAATTATTGATTGTGTTTGTTGTCTGCGCTCCGATTCCGGTTGAACTGCCGACAGCTCCGCGAATGTTTCCGATTGATGCCCTGGCGTCTCCGAGCGGTGACGATGCGGCGTCGATCATGTTTCCGGCTGTCTTCTTCACAGCTCCGATCGTCTCTTTTAATCCTTCGACAAATCCGTCGCCGGTATATTCTCCGATCTTTGCCATGATCCTCGAAGGCGATTGAATTTGTAAATCGCTTTTGAACGTGTCAATCATGGATTGAATAAATAACTTGACATTCTTGTCGAGGTAGTCCGTGTCTTTCGTCAATCCGTCAACGAATCCTTTCAATGCCTGGGTTCCGATGTCCTCCAACTGCTGCGGAATGTCTGCGAATGCTTTTTCGATTTCATCCTTATAATCCTTCGACACTTTTTCGATGTCCTCTTTGTATATCGTGTCGCCGGCTTTTTCTGCCGCCTGGATCTTCTCCGTGTACGCCTTGTTGTACGCTTTCAAATCCTTCGCGCTCATTGAAAGAAGTCTGTCAATGTATGCGGAACCCTCTTTCATGTCAAACGATGCGATTTCGTCGAATAACTCCGCGGAAACTTTTGTTTTTATTTTCTGCAGCTTCTTCGTGTAATCCGTGATTTGTCTCGTCTGTGCCTGGAGGTCGTTGACTGTCATGATTCCGGCGGATGATACGTTGAACAATGATCCGGACTTCTTCATCTTCTCGACTAATGTGTTTTGTTTGTCCAGAAGCTTGTCGTACATTTCGTTGTACTTATCGGCGAGGCTGTTGATTGTGGAATCCAGAAGGCTCTCGGCTGAATTGATATAACCGTTGATTGCGTTCTGATAATCGTTCAGGAACGCTTTCGACGCGGTCTTATACGCATCGCGATATTTTTCTTGTGTCGCAATTTCTGCCTCGAATTGTTTTTTCAATGCCGCGATTCGTTTTTCTCCGGCTTTCTTCTCCTTCGGGATAACCTCGTCGTAGTATTCCTTGTAATAATTCCGCATCTGAATATATGAATTTTTCATATATTGCGGCGTCTTGCTGTCATTGATCAAGTTGTCGTAATAGTCGATTAACTTGTCGCGGGAGCTCTCTAACTGTGATATGCGTTTGTTGAGGGCTGTCTGTTCTGCGGTGACTTCCTTGTCCTGCTGCGTCCGGAGGTTGTCGATTGTAGTCTCGAAATCCTTGATTTTTTGCTCGTTCTGATATGTCATTTTTGACATCATATAATCAAAACGGGATGTTAAATTGTTGATGATGTTGTCCGTCAACGTGTTACCGGTCGTCTGGAAGTTGAACGCTTCCGTTTTCTTCAATTGTTTGAATGCGCTTTCAACTAATGATTTGACCGCGTTCTGCAGGCTCCGCTGCTGTGATGCGATACCGTTTATATATCCCTGGACAAAATAAACGCCGGATTGATATGTCAACTTCGAAGGTGATCCTTCCTTTTGTCCCTGTTTCAATGCGTTAATTGCACGACGCGCGAGGCTGTATGCCATTTCCCAAACGGCGGAGCGCTTGTTCTCCATGCCGTTTATATAACCCTGTCCGAAATACTCTCCGGATGCGGTTGTTATTTTTGACGGCGAATTCGATTCCTGCGTCGCATTTATGCTGTCGATTGCGCTCTGTGCGAGGCTGCTGGCTCCGAGGATTGCGTCCGGCTGCATTTTCAGAATTCCGTCGATGAATCCCTGTCCGGATGCTTTTCCGGATGCTTCGAACTCTGAAACGTCCGCGCCGAGTGTCTTCGCCGTTTCGTATCGGATCACCTGCGCCTGAAGGGTGGCTTCTCCGGTCATGGATTCCATGCCGTCGACATATTTTTGCATGCCGCTTTTGCCGGATGTCTCCGCCTGTTCCTGGAATTTGTCCAACTCCTCGACGGACTTGTCAACCATCGCTTTCATGTCGTTGACCATTTCTTTTGTCACGACTGCGGAACCGTTCTCGACGGCTTTTTTCATTTCCTCATACTGTTTTTTGTATGTTTCGACTTGCTTTTCAAGGCTCTGCTTTGTGCCGGTCTCTGCTGATATGAAATCGTGCGTCATGTCCTGCAGGGCTTTTTGTATCTTCTCGGCATCTCCGGATATGATCGCGGATGATAATCCCTCGTAATTTTTGATAGTGGAATTATAATCGACGAATGATTCTTCCGCTCTGTCGGTTGCCATGTGCAATTCGCCGAGGCCGATTTTTGTCGCTTCGATCTCTTTGTTTAATTTCTGTTTTTCAAGCCACAGGAAACGTTCGGCGTTTGTCAAATTGTCGGTTGATCCGATTTCCTCTGCGTATTGCTCAATTGTGAGGCCGTCTAATCGGTTTTGCTCCGCTAATAATTTGTTTAGATCTTCCTGTTTCGCCTTGTACTGGTTTTGTACTTCAATAAAATTCTGTAACGCCTCGTTGCGGTTCTTGACTGCCTCCGTGTATGCGTCTTTATTTGCGTCCAGGATTGCTTCGGCCTTCTTCGTCTCGATCAACTTGTCGAGGGCTTCCTTTTCGGTCTCATAACTCTCGATCACGCCGTCGACGAGCTTCATCTCCGTTCCGATTGCTTCGTTTAATGTGGTTAATATGAAATTGACGCGGTCTTCGTAGCCTTCCTTGACTTTGCCGTTTGCATCGACAAGGTCGTTTAATTCTTCGGATAACGCTTTATAATTATCGAATTCGGCGTTTACGTCTGCGACTGCCTCATCCCTTGCCGCCTTAACTTCGGCGTATGCGTCGCGCATGGCGTAGATTTCGTCAACTTGTTTTTGCTCGTATTCGTTTAAACTTGCCAGATGCTGTTCGACGTCGTCCGTGCTGTCACTGAATAACAGGAACGCGGAAACAAGTCCCGCAACTGCTGCCGTGATCGCTCCGATGACTGTCGCGCTCTGTGCTGCATTTAGCAATTTCTGCGCGGTCGTTGCCGCTTCGGTTGCTGTCTTTAACGCCTTGAATGTCTGGACAAGCTGCGCGATCGTCGATGCAAATGTCATTATTTTTGAGACAACAAATGTCGCGACTAAAACTTTGCCGACTGCTTTTACAACCTCCATGATGTCGCCGAAATGATTAACGACATATTCGAAAAACTGCGCGAATTTCTTCGCGATGCTTCCGAGGCCCTTTGCTACGCTGTCCCAGTCTATTTTGTCCAACGCGCCGGAAAACGTGTCCGCGGCTTCCCGGAGTGCCGGTTTTAACTTGTCGTATATTTGCAGCTGTATTCCTTCAATTTTGGATTTCAACAGCGTCATTTGTCCGGCGAGGTTGTCGTTCATGGTCTGCGCCATTTCTTCCGCTGCGCCTGATGAATCTCTGACGGCTGCCGTCAACTTTCCGAAATCTTCCTCCGATGCGTTAACGATTGCCAGGAGCGCGCTCATCGCTTCCTGACCGGCGATGTTCTTCGCGAAATACGTTTTCTGCGTCTCGGTCAGATCTGAAAATCCCTCGCGGAGGTCTCTGATCACTTCGTCGAACGTCTTCATTGATTCGGTTCCGTCTTCGTTGATCTTCGTCAATGATACACCCAACTCGCCCATTGATAATTCGACTTCTTTTGTCGGTGCTGCCAAACGCGAGAGAATGCTTCGGAGGGCTGTTCCGGATTTGGTTCCCTTGATGCCGGCGTTTGCCATGAGGCCGATCGCAACGGCTGCATCCTCCATTGAATATCCCATTGCTCCGATTAACGGCGCGGCATATTGGAACGTCTGCCCCATCAATCCTACGTTTGTGTTTGCGTTTGATGATGCAGCGGCCATAACGTCGGCGAGCCTTCCTGCGTCTCCGGCTTTATATCCCATCGCGGTCAATGCGTCGGTTACGATGTCCGATGTTGTGGCGAGGTCTTCGCCTGATGCTGCGGCAAGGTTTAAAATGCCGTCTATTCCGGATAACATATCTTCAACGTCCCAGCCGGCCATTGCCATGTACTGAAACGCGTCGGCGCTTTCTGTCGCGCTGAATACGGTTTTCTCGCCGAGCTCTTTGGCTTTCTTCTCCAACTGTGCGAGCTCGTCCGCGCTGGCTCCGGATATGGCTCCGACTTTTGACATTGACGCCTCAAAATTTGCGCCGACTGAAATCGTCTCTTTCGTGAGGTCCTTAAATGCCGAAATGGTTTTTCTGATGCCGTCGGCGACTAAATTCGCGAGAGCGCCTTTCATTACGGAAAATCCGTCCGAAACGCTTTCGGATGCGGCGTCCATTTCCTCGAGGGTGTCGGTGAAATTGTCGCCGTATTTGTCCGCGTCCTTCAACTCGTCGTTGTATTCCGCCATCTCTTTTTCTGTTTTGGCGATTGCGGCTTTCTGATTATTGATTGCAATTTTGACGCGGTCGGCAGCTGCGGAATTCTTTCCGAATTCCTTCTCGGTCAGCTCTAACTCTTTTTCGTATAACTCTAACTGTTTTTTTTGCGCCGTCAGCGTCTTGTCCAACTGCGTCAATTTTGCCTTTAATCCAACGGCCGATTGCGACCAGTCGTCCATGCCGGCCGTTGCCGCTTTAAACTCTGAATTGGCGAGCTTGACTTGTCTCGCCGCCTGCTGCATTGCGCTTTTTAATTGTGAAATATCCGCCCTGAAACTTGTCGTCGATGTCGTGTTCGCCATGTCGTCACCTCATGATTTTTGATTGATTAAAACCAGTCGTCGCCCGCCGGTCGCCTGATGATGCGATTCGGATCTTTTTCCCTTGCCTCGCGGATCTGCATCCGCCTGACGTCTGCATATAACCCGATCACGCCGACGAATGTTTTTTCATCAACTTCATACGGCGACAGCGCCGGGTATTCCTTGCATAACTGATGTTCTATAATAAACAAAACTTCGTGCAAGGGAGTATCGTCTACTCCCTCGCCGCGTTTTTTGAATCTGTCGGTATCTCTAAAATTTTAACGAATGAACTTTTCAGGATAACGATCAATAACGGCAGGAGCTCGCTCAATTTGACGTTTTCCCAGTCTTCCACGGTCATTGCCGGAAATACTTTCGTCATGATGCCGGTCACCTGTTCCCATGCGGAATATACTGTTTTTAACAGCTGCGCCGTGTCTTTCACGTCCTCAACCTTCAACAGCTCCATTAACGATCTAATTGTCCCGAAACGTAAATCAATAAATCGTGCTTCCTCTGTCCTGACGATGTTGTCCTCGTCGTCGTATACGTTTAACGATAACTTTTTGTTTTCCTCCATGTGCTATTTTCCCGCCTTTCTTTTAATTGTCCCGGGACGGATTTCCCGCCCCGGAACTGTGAATCGATTATATTTATTTTGTGGCTTATGCCTGCGGAGCTGATACTGTGATCGCGCATCCGTCGGTGTATGTCCTGCCGTCGACTGTGATCGAAGCTGTGACTGTTGCGCTGCCTGCTGAATTGCCGGCGGTGCAAAGGCCTGCTGTGCTAACGGTAACGGCTGAATCTGACGACGCCCATGTGATCGATGCGTCGGCCGGAACTACGTTCGCGGTGAGCTGGAGTGTTGCTCCGGTCTCAATATATGCGTTTGCCGGAAGCACTTCGATGCTCGGGGTGATTGTCTTCGGGCTGATTGTGTCCGGTGTCTGAACAGACGCAAAGAATCCGGTAACGTCTGCCAGGTCGAGGCCTGTGTTTACTGTGATACTCTTTGCGGACTTGCTGCCGATCTTGGTGAACTTGTGGATTGTTGAAATGCCTGTGAATGTGATCTCCTGGCCGTTTGCGTCGGTTCCGTCGTTCAGGGTGCTGTTTACCTGATCCGGAATATTAAATGATCCCTTAAGTCTCCAAACATAATAATCGTTGCCGTTTGTGTCCTTCGTCTTGTAACCGAGGGCGAAATATTTCGGCGTCCTTTCCTTCTCGACAAACATTCCCGTCTCTGCATCGTAATACTGGCCGGTTATGTCGGCTAAAACATCAAGCGGGATTGCTGATGCTGTGATTGTGATCTCGTCTGATCCGGTTGAGCTGATGATTACGGCCGGAATGTTGTCGTAATAATGCGCTTCGTTTGTGCTGTCTGTCGACTTGCTGATCTCTGCAACGCCTGCGAGGTCCTTAACTTCTCCGGTTGAATAATTGTCGCCGCTGTCCTCTGTAACTGGTGCGTAGACAAGTCCTTCAACGCCTCTGTATTCGTAAATCTGTGGCATTGTTTTTTCCTCCTTGTGATGATTTTTTTCGTGCGCATGATTTGCGTTATTTTTGCATTTTATGCGTAAAGGTATAAATACCCATTTTGTAAATAAAAGCCTCTATTTCGCGACGTGGTGCGTCGCTTCGGCTATATTGTGATTACACGTCTAAAAAGAATACCTCGAGCGCCCGTCCGGTGTGCGTCGCCTCGTCACTCGCGACGTCGTAACCCTGGGACGGACACACCCATCCGGCGGCCTTGAGGGCTGTCCGGATGTCCGAAAGAACGCTGTAAACTGTCGCGGGATCTGACGAATAAACGAACACCGAAAAATCCCACGCTGTGCCGTAGTTGTTATTGTCATAATGCGAATGGTCCGGGCTGGCATTATTCCAGAACGTGATGAACGTTTCCGGATAAACTGCATCGTCGGACATCGAACCCTGTTTATAAACTGGATAATTGAAACTTGATAAAATTGTGATCAGATTGTCCTCCATTGCTTAATTGCCTCCCATGATTTTATCGATTTCGCGCTGTAATGCTTTTTCGATTGTTTTTTTGATTTCGCTCTCATAACGTCGCGTTCCGAATATTCTCTCTAACGCGTAATCCGGGCGCATCTTCGGGGTTCCTGTGATCAGGAATCCTCCCGCGCCTGGTTTGGTCTTGTCGAATCCGAGGCCGACTTCCGCAACGCTTCCCTCCCATTTTGGGCGGGTGTCCGTGATAACAGATTCTTTTGTGTCGCCGCTGGAATATTTTCCGGACGCCGGCAGATTCTGTTTTGCGATTGCCTCTATGGTGTCTTGCTGCACTTTTTCGGCGGCTTCCTGCATGGCCTTGCTGAATACGCTTTTCAAATCCGCGCCGATCGTTTCCAACTTGTCGGCGTATTCCTCGAAATTGCTCCAGTCAATTGCGATCATGCGTTTACGCGATAACGCGCCGCCCTTATTCCATTTCGTGCCGCTTTTGTTTGCCATTTTTACGCCTTGCCTCCGACTTTTTCGACCTTAAACTGCAAATATTGATGTCGCATATCTATGTCTTCCGGTTCGCTGATGATCCGCCACGATTCCCCGGTCTCGATGATGTAAATCAGACAATCCGTTGTTATGTGCGGATTGTACCAGGTGTCAATCGTTCCGGTCGCGATTATGGTGTATATTTCGTTTGAAAAATTCTCCGTACCGTTGAACGTTCGGAAGCTCCCGAAAATGAGCTCCGATTTGTCAACGTCTGAATATACTTTTTTCGCGACGCCCTTCACGATTGTTGTTGTGGGTGTCAGAATCTTCATTGCGACGCTGAATGGCTGTTGTGGCCTGAATCTTCTCGCCATCTCTTCGCCCTCCGTTTAATGCTTATATGACAACTGCGTCGCCCTCTGCATGAAATATGCAGAAAACTGTCCGTCGCCGCTTCCGTAATTCCATAAATCCGCAACGCCTCGCGCAACGATGCCGGCCGTGATCCTGTCTTCCCGGATGCCGGCGTCTTTTAAAAAGTCCATGACTTCGGCGATGTACTCGCCGATTGTGCCGTCTAAATATTCGCCGGTGATCCCGAGCGCGCTTTTCACTTTTGATAACATTGTCTCCGCCATGTGTTGCGCCTCCTTGTATTACTTCTTTGTTGTCTTCTTGCCTGTCTTCTTCTCGACGTGCTTTTTGACTAATTCGCGCGGATCGGCGAGAAGCTCCTCCGCTCTCGCGTCCTCGAATTCCTTCACGTCGCCGACTTTGTAAATCTCGGCGGTGTGTTTGTCCTGAAACTGTCTCAATATGGCGAGCTTCATTGCCTGTCCCTCCTTAACGGATTAAAATCCGCATTTTGTGATTGTAACGGCTCCGGTTGCGAGGACTGCCTTATAAAGGGTGCATCCGTCTGCTGTAACGTCGCCGGTTGGGGTTGTCTTAACGCCTGCAAGCGTAAATCCTGCGTAATCATATGCCGGAACGAAATAGATTGTCGCGCTTGTAACTGCTGCGGCGAAATCGATTGTCTTTGCCGGCTCTGCACAAAGGAGCGGGGTTGCTGCTGATGTGATCGCAAAATCGCCCTCTGCGTTTGCTGCCTGGACTGCTGCGAGGCTCGAATTGTTTGTTGTGTCCTGCTTCAGGATGAGACCGTATAATGTGATGAGGTCTGTGGCCTGAACCGGAACGATTCTACTTGTGTTAATCATCGTTTTTTCCTCCTCGATTTATTTCTTGTTATGCCTGGATGTTGTCGGTTCCAACTGCCCAGGCGCCATCAACAACCTTCAGAACGCTGCCGTTGTCGGTTGCTGAAACTTCCGGAAGCTCTGACGCTGTCGCGGTCGGAATGACTGTCGCGATTGCTGAAATCATATCCGCGGTTGTGGTGATGCCTGCGACGTCGTCCGCATCTCCGCCGAGTGCTGTATAAACTGCCTTAAGGGCTTCGACGTTTGTCATGGTCGGCACCTCCCTCTTATGCTTTCTTCTTGATCAGATAAAATCCGGTTGGGTTCAGGATCTTGCCGTCTACAACTGTGAGGGCCTTGTCTACCCATTCGTTTGTTTCCTCGTCGAAATAACGGCGCATTGTGAATCCGAAATTCTCATTGATTGCGTATTCGTTCGGCTGCCAGAATATTCCGATAACGTCGGCGTTCGATGCGGTGTCGAAATCTGGGAGGATGTCTTCCTCAACAAGGGCGATCTCACGGCCGAAAAATCTTCCGTTTGGATTTGCTGCGTCGCCGTCGTTAACTTCGAGGCCTGTTGCCTGCCTGAAGATTGGATTGTTGTTATTGTCTGCCATTGTCTCCAGGTATGCGTCAACTGTGGATGCTGCGAAAATGAATTCGCCGGCTCTATATCCGAGCGGTAATTTTGCAAAGAAATTCTTTCTCCACTTTGTCCAGTCGCTCATGTCCGCGGCTGTCATTTCGACAACGTTTGTCACGCGCTCGTCGTTCAGGATGCCGAGCATTGCTCCGTCGCCTGATCCGTTTACGATGCCGTCGTCCATTGCCTGAAGATATGCAACGGCGATAATTCTCGCGAGCTCTGCCTCAAATGCCGGAACGGTTAAAATCTGGCTGAGGAATGTCTGCGCGATCCTGATCTCTGCTGTGTTGTATTCAAATGTTACGGAGCCGAGCTTGTCTGTCTTCTGGCGTGGTGATACGGTGCTCTCATTGATCCATTTAAATTTTGCCTGGAGTGATCCGATCGGATACTTTACGCCGCCCGGAACGTTTGTTTTTCTAACTTTCGAGTAAAGATTTCCGTAACGCTTACGAACTGTATTGATGACTTCGTTCATAACGGTTATTGGAATTGCGACGCCTGTGTCGGCTGTTGAAATAACCGCGCCGTCTCTCTTTTCTGCCGGCATCGGTGTGCCCTTCTGGATATAGCTCATAAATGCGGATCTATATTCCATTGTTGCTGTCTTGTCCTCGCTTCTCTCCTCGGCCTCCGGTGCCTTGAATGATCCGACAACTGATCCGTTGCGGAGCTCTGCTGATGCAGGAACGCTCTCGCGCTTCTCTGCCTCTGCCTTCTCGGCTCTTTCCTCTGCGTCGATTGCGTCGAGCTCTGCCTGTATCTCGCTGATTTCTGCCTTGACGTCTGAAAGCTCCTCGGTGAGGCTTCTTACTTCTGCGACGTCTGTCGATGCTGCGCATCTTGCTTCGATTCTTGATTTCTTCTCAAGAAGTCTTGCTTTTCTTGCTTCTAAAACTTTTTTTCGCATGATTGTTTTTCCTCCTGTTTATGATTTGGATATGAATTCGAATTTCGCTTTTGCAAGCTCTAATTCGTGGTTTTGATCGCCCTCCGGCGATTTTGCCCTCTGCTCTTCTCTCGCATTCTCCAACGCGTGCAGGGCGTTCTCCAACGCCTCGCCGCTTCGGGCGTATATCTCAGTCGATGCATACGCCGGAAATGTTACGGCGCTAACTTCGACGACTGTTCCGATGTCTCTTATGATTCTTGTCGGGTGCTCCGTGTCGATGTCTCTCCATTCCTCGTCGCGAATTGAAAACATGAACGACATTCCGGAAATGTCTCCGCGCTCTACTGCGCTATATAATGCGCGCGCCTCTGAATTGTTCTCCGTGTCCAACTCGACACGGATTCCCATTCCCTGATCGTCAACGGACAGGAGCATTGTGCTGTTGCCGTTGTTCCGTCTTGATCTTGCCAGCGGGATGCGATTTATGTCATGATTGACTAAGAATCGAACGTCGGTCAGGTCTGAACGGTCGAGGGCTCCCCTCTCGATGATCTCGTCGAAATATCCGAGGTCTGTCCTGCTGTCGTAAACGATCGGGCGTCCTGTGATGATCTTTCCGCCCTGGTCGTTTTCCTCCGCTCTGACTTCGAAGTTGTACGCTCTCCGCTCAAGCGGTCTTTTATTCTCTGCCATTTTTTTATACCTCCGCTATTCTGTTTGCTTCCAGTACTCTGCGTCGATTTCACCATTCGCTTCAATATACATCGGACTTGTCGGCATGATTCCCATATCAGCCATGCTAACTGTGTCGGATGTTCCTGCGGTTAATGGCTTAACGTATGCCTTGCCGTTGAAATACTTTGTATCATGCCCGACAGGGATAGCAACGTCCCTTGTGCCTGCCTCAACACCTGCATCTATGTATTCCTCTGTGCCGTTGGCATCGACTATCTGATTAAGCTCAAAAGGTGAGGTGCTTTCGATGGTTGGTGTGGCTTTTTCGTAAATCAGATATACTCCCGACATGGCGGTTTTGAATGTGGTAGAGTCGTTGTAGGATGTATCTTTAATCGCTATTAGTTTACCTGCCGCATGGGATATGCTTTTGTCTGGCTTGCTTGAATCTGTCCACCAGTAGTTTGATGTGATGTACTTGTCGCACATCATACCCTTTCCGTAGTCTTGTTGATTCAAATCGTAAATATCATCAACTGTCGCAGTAAACGTATTGTATGTAGATTGATAAGTCCACGGCAACGTCCCCAAATCCACGACACCGTACTTCCTCGTCACCCTTCCGCTTGCTTCGTATATATCCCCGTCATAGTAAAGCTGATTGCTTGCGTTTAGTTTTGGTATGCCTCGGAGGGTGATTGGGTTGATTGCATAACTGTCGATTACGCTGTCGTTGCTGTCCTTCATTACGTGCCTTACCACGCTCACGCTCTCAATCTTGTTCGCTGTGTAGCCGTAATAGTCCTCGGTCAGATAGCCGTATGATTTCAGCCATGCTATGCCACTTCCTGCGGTTGCTTGCTCGAGTGAATAAATGTAATCGGCTATGGTTGAGCCGAATACGGCGGTGAGGTCGATGATGTTAGGTCGCAATCCTTGAACCCCTGCTGTCTTACCGTTTGGCACGTATGCAAATAAGGATATGCTGTCGTACTGATTAGCTACTACGATTGCGCTTGCGCCTGTCTGCCCTATCCTTGTTGCTGAATTGTTCGCATATACCTGCGTCATGCAATCCGTTCCTATCGGCTTTGTTAATATCAAAAACTTGTGATTGCTCGGAACTGTAAACGAATCTACAAGCCTTCTCTGTGCGTTTTCGGATGCTGTTCCGCTTATGTCGAAGCTACCATCGCCGTTATTCATAAACGTCACATCATTAACGGTTGATGTCGGTGTGAGAAGGGTATTTCTCACAAGCTGATTCCACACGATACTTACACCGACTATCTCATCAAGCTCTCGGTTGCCTCCTCCGCTCTGTCGCTCGATATACACTCCGCTGTCCTCGGTTATGGTGTTGTCGGTTGTGACAATTACCTCGCACTTGTCCGCATCGGTCACGGTTACGTCTACCTTCGGAAGTGGATAGTTCGCAGAATCCGTCACAGGGTAGCTTGTTACGCTCTTTCGCTCGTATGTATCGCCCGGCGGTGTCGGGCTTCCTCCGCTTAACTTTTTAGCGAGTAAAATGTCGAAAAAATTCATACAAGATCACGCTCCTAACTTCTGCCATGTGCTGCCGTTGTAATAATAAAAATTGCCGGTGTCTAACTCTAAAAAAAGCGTATTGATGAGCGCGTCCTGTGGCTTTTCGTCGGTTGATAATCCGACAAGGTTGTTCTGTGCTCCTGTTAATGAAATCGCCATGATGTTTTCTCCCTTCTCTTAAACTTCTTCTTTTTCCTCGTCTACGACGTCAACGTTTACTTTGCCGAGCTGATACTGTTTCGCCATTTCGGCATCTACCCAGTTGAGGCTCATGTATCGCATGCCTTCCAACTCCGGCAGCGGTTTTAATCCTAACGCGACGCGCTTTTCGTTTTCGTACAATCCGCCCGTCGGTGATAATATGTTTATCATTTCCAGCGTCTGTTCTACTGACAGAAAAATTAATTCTTTCGGATATAACTCGATTTTGTTTCCGAAACTTCTCTCCCTGGATGTGAACATCTTTTTTGTGAACGCCTGCGACAACGCAATGATTAACGGCTCGAGGGTTTTCTGATAAAACGCGTTGTATTGTGCTTTTGTGAAATCGCCTTTTAATATGTGCAGCGGGACGCCCCAGTTGCGGAGGATCTTCTCGTCGATAAACTTCAACGTTTCCGCGTCCACGATCTCCGACGTGTGCGGCAGCGGCGTGAAATCCGTTTTCAAATCTAACGGCAAAAATCCGCTTTCGCTGTTCTTCAGCTTCCGCTCTAACTCTCGAAGGGCTTCCTCCGTCTTTCCGTCGTCTAATAACGTGTTATATTTAACGACGCCGTTCACGGCGTAGGATGCTTTCATCGCCTTCGCGATTCCGTTCAATAACTGTTCGTTGAGCTCTAATGTCTTCAACAGGGCCCGCTGATCCGGTTGTCCCATCTCATTGCCGCCCATGTACTGATTGACGGAATAATTGTATTTGATGTGAATAACGTCGTCATATGGCACCGTTGATGATGATCCGTTCCAAAAACGGAACGTTACAAACAGGCGCCCTGATGCGTCCTCTATGAAATCAACCTGTGACGGATTTATCGGGTAGAGTGCCTCATAACGTCGGCGTTCTTCTCCGGTTTTCTCATCCGGCCAAACGTAATACGTCGGAATGATGAAAACGTTATAATTCATTAACAACAGCCAGATTGTTTTCTCTAAAAATTCGCTTGTTGTCATGAGCTGGTTTGGATTGCTCAGAACTTTTTGAACCGAACTTTCCGGAACTGGAACCGGATCGCTTCCGGACATCCTGACGTGCGTCGGGTTTAATTTTTTCATTTCGTCAACGATACATTTCAGCGCCTGCTGCACAACGTCGGAATAATAGATTCCCGTTCCGGTCTGTCCGTAAATCGGGATAAATCCGTCTAACGTCGGCGCGAATTTTCTCTTTTTCGGCGGCCGTCTGAATAACTTGTCGAACCATTCCATTTTTATTCGTTCCCTCCTACCAGCTTCCGGATGTCGCTTCTATAACGTCGATACATTTCATATAACGACACTAATGTCACGGCTCCGTCTATTTTCTTTGAATTCTCTGTTTTGATGATGATTGCCTGCCGGAAATCATTTATTTTTAAGCAACTATTCGAAAAACACCATCGGTCGACGGGGTTTTCGTTGTAATTGATCAATCGCGCCTTGAGGTCTGCCTCTACTAACAGGAGCGCGTTGTTCAATGTCTGCGCGTTCTGCATGATCATTTCAACGTCGTTATACTGACGGGACCAGCCATATTCCTCCATTGCTGCGAGCCAGTCCTTCGCGAATCTCTGATCATATCCGCATTTGTACAACTTGATGCCATGCTCTTTTTGTAATCTATAAAACCATTGTGCCGGCATCGCGAGGTCGATGTCGTTTCCTTCGGAAATCTCAATAAATCCTTTTTGCGCCCAATCCTTATACTTCGCGCCGGCCAGGTGGTCGTCGTTCTCAATCTCTAATTTTCTTTGCGGAATAAAATATTTTGTCAGGATGTATTTTGTTTGGTCGTTCGGCTTCATGACGAGGGCTTTCGCACAACAAAGGTCGGTTGTTTCTGCCAGGTCAACGTGTCCGATGCAAAACGCCCCTCGTAAATCCTCAATGTCGTATTTTGCCGGGTAGCTGTAATCCTCAACGTTCAGCCATGATTCGACGCTGTTTTGTTTATAATTGAAATCTTTCGATAAAACGAAAATTCGATCCGCTTTCGATTTCTTCGCGAGGTCGACCTGCTCGTCTAAATAATCCCAACGCTTTATAACGCCGACTGTCGGATTTGATTTCTGCCAGCTGCGCCGGTTTTGAAAAACTTCCGTTTCGCTGTCCTGGGTGTATAACCACGGCAGGAAACGGCTCGCGCTGATGCTGTCGTCTTCGCCCCTGATGATTGCCCGGGCTTTTATTAATTCCTGGTCGAGGTAGCCGTCGTTGACAAATCCTTCGGTCGTTATGATGATAAATTTCGGGTTGTCCTTCAAACTCTGCGATTGCTCGATTGATTTCGCGATTACGTTGTTTTGCATCTCGTGGGCTTCGTCCAAAATGGCCCAGTCTATGTTTCGGCCTTCCTTGTTCCTGGTGCGGTCTGATAACTTGAATATTTTCGTATTTGTTGCCCTGTTCAATATAAATCGCTGATTTCGTTTCGTGTCGAGGTCCTTCGGATCGTATAACTGCCGCATGGTGTCGATCGCGTCGTATACGATTGACGCCTGGGCGTCGTCGTTGCTGCTGCATACTATGTCCGCGCCGTCGTTCCCGACGATGAATTCCGCATTCCCGAGCCCGGAACAAACTTCGCTTTTGCCGTTCTTCCTGGCTATTAACAGGAGGGCCTTTTTGAATCTGTCGATGATCTGTCCTTTGTCCCGGAACTCCTTCGCCATTTTGAAACTATAAAGGGCTTCTATAAATGCCCGCTGCCATAACATGAGGCGCATGGGCTTGTTATAATATGGCGACTTGGTGAGGCGGATGCAGCCCTCCATGAAATCCATTCGAAGCCGCGCCGCCTCGGTGTCGTAAAAATACGCGTCGTCCCGCATATCTTCGGACAGATTTTCTAATTCCTGGATTAACTCACGGCCGGCGACTATTGTCCCCGCCTCGATTTCTGCCTTGTATTTCAACAAATCGCTATTGTCTGGCGTCCATATCATCCGATTTCCTTCTTTTCCCTGATCCATTTCCGGAGCGGTGATTCTTCCTCCGTCTCGCCGTATTCTCCGGACAACCTGAATAATAATTTCAAACTATTGTTGTATTGCTGCAGGAGCTCTTTGTATTGCTTCGACGCGGGTGTCGCCCTCTGCTGTGCCGGGTTTGCCGGATTGATCATGATAAACGGATATTTTCGCAATTCTGCGAGCTGTTCTTCGATGAAAACAATTTCGTCGATTAACTGCTCCGCCTTGATCAGGTTCGTGCTGTCCGTCTTGCATATGATGCCGATTAATTCGTTTTTGCGTTTTACGCTGTCCTTTTCCATACGTTAACCACCAAATATGGCGGCATCTTGTTGATTGTTGCCGCTGATCCTGTGAAGCCGTGATTATGTGCTCCGCCGCCTCCGGTTGCTCCTGAATCCGTGCTCGTTGTTGTAACAGTGTGCGTGTGTCCGTCGCCGTTTCCTTTCGCTCCGGTGTTTGCGCTCGAAAGTGTTATTCCGTGATTGTGACCGCTTCCGCCGCCCTTTGCTCCGGTGTTGGCGCTTGTGGTCCCGATTTCGTGATTGTGGCCGCTTCCGCTTCCCTTCGTGCCTGTGCTTGTGCTTGTGCTTGCGATCGTGTGGGTGTGGCCGTTGCCGCTTCCTGCGTCGTCCGTTGACGGCTTCGAACCGGATGTTGAAATCGGTTGAATTTTATATCCTGATCCGGTCTGCGGTCCTGCTGCGCCTGACTGTGTAAATAATGCCAAATAATTAAATTCGTGTGAATGCTTCGGCATCTGCGCGGTTGTCAGCGCTGTGCTTCCGGTGTTTGCCGCTGCCTTGTCATATGTATGCGAATGGCTCGGGAGCTGTGACGTTGTTAACGCTGTTGAACCGGTGTTTGCGTTCGGCTTGTCGAAGGTGTGATTATGGCTCGGGATCTGCGACGTTGTCAGCACCGTGCTGTCTGTCGTTGTTCCTGATTTCGAATAACTGTGGCTATGACTTGGAAGCTGTGACGTTGTCAGCGCTGTGCTTCCTGTCGTGCTTCCTGGTTTTGCATAACTATGTTTATGCGACGGAATTTCTGACGCGGTCAGCGTATGATTGCCGACTGATCCGGCCGGCGTGTAGTTTACGGTCTCCGCTCCGCCTGTCTGCCCCAGGGTGTGGCTGCTGCTGGATGCTAACAGAAATTTGCCGGTGATCTTTTCCCAGGTTCCGCCGAATAATGTCGACGGATTGACGTTGTTTGCGCTCATGTAAATTGAACCGACGGGATAAACAACGTCGAACACCTGCGACGCCGGAACGACTTCTTGCTTGCATTTATTCGATTTGATGCCGAAAACGCTCATCAGAATACCTCCTAATTTTTTTATGATTTCAATGATTTTCATTTTTTATGTGATTACTTTTCGATTTTTTGGATTTTTTGGATTGAAAAATCTCGTTTTTGCCTTTTCTCCGAGAAAAAAGTATCCCGCAACAGTACCCTTTTCGCTCAATTTTGCCCTCACAGGGGAGGGGTATATTGCCGGAACCATTCGCGGATATATTCTTCAAACTCCGGAATGTTCTTTCGTTCCTCGTCTTCTTTCCAACGCCGCAAACATTCGCTTTCGGTTGCCTCGATGAAAATCTCACGGGCTCCGAGCTCCCTGGCGATTCTCTCGCGCTCCGACTGTAACGGATACCCGCCGATGATGTATGCGTTTGTCCATTTGCCGAGGCGATATTTCGCGGCGTCGATCAATGTGTCGCGTGTCCTAAAAACAACGGCTTTTAATCGGTTCGGTTTGACGTAACGATTGCAACCGCTCAACGCCTGCCAGATGCTGTCAATGTCAACGATTAAATCGCCCTCGTTCCTGTTGGCATCCACCCAGGATCTTTTGCCGCTGCATGGTGCGCCGTAAACGAGAAATACTTCGCGCATGCTGTGCCCGAGCTTGTTATGGATTATGTTGTGTGTCTTATGTGATACGATCATTATGTTTTCAGGATTCAAACTGATCGAATAATCGAATACGTTTTCCTCCGTCAATTCCTCTTTATGGTGCAAAATAATGTCGTATTGTTTTACAATCGGCCGCCCGGTCACTTCGTCATAAATGAAGCCGTCGTCCCTTGTTCGTTCTGCGATCACGACGCGGCGAAATGATTCCCACTCCTGCGATCTGTAAAATTCAAACAAATTGTTAAACATCTCTCGAATTCCTTCCGGATGTTGCTATATGTATAATTTTTGGCCTATATATATGACGTTCGGATCTCGAAGGTTGTTTTTTTCTGCGAGCTCTTCGACTGTCGTTCCGAACTTCTCCGCGATGCTCGAAAGCGTGTCGCCGGCTTTCACAACGTAAACGCGCGCGTCCTTCGTGTATGCTTTGGCTTTCGCCCTGGTCTGTTCTCCGTAGCTTCCGTCCTGCCTGATGCCGGTCACGCGCTGGAATGCCTCGACGCTCTTTGTCGTGCTCGGTCCGTAGCATCCGTCAATCTCCAACTGCGCGTTGATCGCCCAGTTTAAAAATGATTGAATCTTCTTGATGTCTGGTCGCATGTCCTTGTATGTCTGATATCCGTCGCCCTTCAAAAAATATCCACGGCTCGGAAGATTTGGAAATCCTCCCGTCCACTTCTCCGCCGGTGCTGGTTCCGGCTGTGGCTGTTCTCCGGCGAGGATCTCTGCGACACGCTTCCGGACGTCCGGCATCCCTTTGCCGATTAACTTCGGGAACCAGTGATTTATGTCCGCGTGATTGCTTCCGAGGCCCATCTTGCCGGCTTCGTTGTGGCATGTGATAACGGGCACCGATATTCCTCCGCAGTCCGCTTTCCCGTTCGGGTTCAACTTAAACATTCGGCATAAATACGCGGTGAGCTGGCATCCTTCTTCGAATACTTTCTCCGCGTATGATTTATCTTTCAAATTGTCCTCGCATATTTCGAACTGAATCCATCCATTGTTGCAGCTGCCATTGTCTCCGGCTCCGCATCCCCACGGACGAAAATCCCACGGCATCGCCTGGACTGTTCCGACGGTTCCGTCCGCAAATAATCCGATCCATGCGTTGAGGCCTGCCTCGACGTAGGTGTGATTCCAGTCGTTTCCGTTTGTATTCTTTCCGATTTTCCGGATTGCCTCGTCATAGTTTGGAGATCCGTCTGTCGGCTGAACGTAGCGGCATAACCACGGATTGTTTGCTCCGGTTGAATGCCAGAGCACTCCCTTCACTTGCATCTGTCTCGTGTCTTTATAACACGTTGAATTTGTCATCATGCAGATATATGGTTGATAACCCATGTCGTTTTCCTCCTACCATTCATTTGCTTCGACCTGTCGCTCCCTGAGTTCAAGCTCTTTCTTCCGGAGCTCCAGGATCTGCGGATCATTTGACCAGTTGTCTTTGTCATAATTCTTCAGGAGCAGATTGAGAGCCGCCACGTCCGGAAGACTCCGTTTGTGATAGATCTCTTCACGAGTGACAACCAGGTCGCCGTCTTCGGTCCGTTCCTTGATGATCTTTTTTTCGGAATACTCGAATCCTTTTGCTTTGTCGATGAGACTCTGTTTCAGCTCACGAACCAAGCAATCACGCCCTTTTTTTATTGCCAGCGCAAAATCCGAATATTTGTTTTTGTAATCCATCCAGCTCGAAAGAGCGACATTGAAATACTTTGCCATCTCTTTGTCCGTCATCGTCCTGGCAAGCTTTTCGATCTCGTCAAGCTTCGGTTTGATGTGCGTGTCGTATTTGGTTGGTCTGCCTCTGCCTTTTGCCATCCGCATCAGTCCTTTTGTTTATGCGCCTTTTTCTCTGATTTCTTCGATAAGTCGTTCGGTGTCTGATATTCTGTGATTTGCCACTTTCATTTGTTCCTCGAGGATTGGAACCCTCTCGGCGTAATTGTTATGTTTCTCGACCTTTTTCTCGAGCTGTTCGAGCCTGTATGACATCAGCCTCATGCCTCCGTATGATCCGGCAAGTGTGCCGATCAACGACAAGACGCCGACAATGATCGTCGCAACCGCTGCACTCATGACTCGTCTCCTTCCTCTTTCTTCACGTTTGTGATCGACGTGATCTCCGGTTTGCTGTCAGCCAGTCCTTCGCCGATAACGTAGCCGATGACTGAAGCTCCTGCCATGATGATCGCTGAAACCTGCGCAGCTTTGCTCTCACTTGCGCCCAGGGCGATCGAGATCATTGAGACAAAGGACGCGATTGACATCCACATTTTTCTACTTGTCAGTTTTCTTTTGAGTGTTTCCATGAGGTGAACCTCCTCACTTTTTGAATAAATACTGTAACCTTATAGTTGACCATAACATGAGTTATTGCGTGTTTAAATGGTGCAATATGGCGCAAGTCTCTCGATGAATCGCTCAGAGCGTCATTTTCGCCATTTTGTCCGTGTGATGTGTATTTTATCGATTAGCGTATGAAATGCCCCTGTTTTGCATCTACAACGAACGTGAGTGATATTTTAAAGCACTAAAAAAGACAGACCGCTTTTCGTCTGTCTTGGATAGAACCGGATTGTGTGATATGTTTAAGTTGTTCCATTTCCATACCTTGCTACTTTGGAAACATAGACCCCCATGAAATCCGGAAGCTCAGCCGTCGAAAGCTGAGCTTCTGTCGTTTAAACAATTTCGTTTATTATCTCCAGGCATAGTCTTTTTTTGTTCCTGGCGATCGTTGAATCGTCAACGCATAAGATCTCGGCGATCTCGCTGATCTTCTTGCCTTCTCCGTAGTAGAGCGGAATGATCCTGAAGTACGGGTCAAACCTTTTCGCCTGGATCGCATAAGTGATCGCCGTGTCCTTCGCTCCGCCATCATAATATCCATGCAATATCTGACTGGCGTCGGTATATGAGGCATTGTCAGACTCTTTCAGGATGCCGCTTCGCTTGTATTCCTGGATCGTTTTCTTGATGGTCGTATCAATATACCCTTTGATCTGTTCGTCTGTCATTTTGTTCCTCCAGTTTTGCAAAGTGTAGTGTGTATATACTTTTTTATTTTTTTGCTTCGATTTTCTTCAGATTTTTGACAATCATTTTCTTTTGAAATCTCAGGATAATTTTGTCAAATTCTCCGTCTGTAATTATTCCGTGGATATGTGCCGCAACAAGTCCGAATCCTATCTGCTGAACAAACTCCGATTCTTTTCCGAGGGTTAAACCCTGATTGTTTGCCTGTTCTTCGTAACTTTCGGCAAGTGCTCCGTGATAAAATTCAACTATCATCCTGTCCTCCTTCCGTAGTGTGTATACGCTTTATATATTTTTTTAAATCTCCATTGCCCTAAACTTACGCCGTTAATATATACAATTTTCCGCCTTCTTTTCATTGGCTCATGATGCCGGCGGCGTTCGTTGTTGCTTTCGGTTCCGGTTATAACATGCAGGGCGTGATTGTCGATTATTGCTTCAAATGTCCCCGAAAATGATCTCGAAAAACTCTGGCTTATTTCTTCGCCTTCCGGTTCTGCTGATGTGATTTCTACATGATGCACGTTGTCAATGCAGAATTGTCTTCCGGATCTGTCCGTCATGTAGACTTTGCTGTCGTTCATTCTTCTTCCTCACTTTCCTGTTGCTCAGCCATCTTTGCTCCGCAATTCGGGCAATAATTTTCACTTGGATAAGGTCTTGAACTATCTTGATATACTTGATGCTCACACTTTTCACAATACCACATATATCCCTCGCCCATAACCGCTTTAGGTGTCTTAATCCACCGCCCCACCTTTTTCGCAGGATTGACGGATGGCAAATCATCAAAGGCGTGTCCAAGAGCATAAGCAGAACCACCTGTTGCAGCTTTTCTTTCGCCATCCTCATAACTTAATCTATATTCGTCACAGATATTTTTTATCTTGGTTTGAGCCGCCTGTCTGCTGATACAATCATCGCAAGGCTGTTGCTCTAATGCTTTTATGATTTCTTCTTGCCTGTCATACGGACACCATTCTCTGATATAGTCTTTTGCTTCCTCTTTTGTCATGTGTTACACCTCCATTTTTGCCCCACAATTAGGGCAGAAGTATGTTTCAACATCACCTTGATTATAATTGTTACATACATTACACTTAACACTTTTCGCACCATCTGGGTAGCTAACTATCCACTTCCCTGTTGGTCTTTTCTTTAGCGCTTCGATTGCCATATCAAGAGCCTCTGCATCTTCTGCACAGCATCTATTGATATCTCCAACGTCACTTAGTATCTCTATTGCTTCTTCGTTAGTCATTCTCTCACCCTCCACTTGTCGACATAATTGTGTGAGCAGTTTAAGCATGGTTCTTCGTGTTCCGTCTTGTCCTGAAATTCGCAATTCACGCATCCATCGTGATCTTTTTTTATTCCTGCGAGCCGTCTGTATAACTCCGCCTCCTGGTCGATGTGGTTCATTAGGTATTCAATATCATAAACGACGAATCGCCCCGTTCTTACCTTGAGGACCCCTTTGCTAACGATTAGCGTCTCCAGGTTTTCCGGCTCCATCTCTGTCGTGAATATTTCAATTTTTTTCAACGGCTCAAATTTGCCCGTTTTTTCGTTGTATGCCAGATATATTTCTCCTCTGCTCATTTTTTATCCTCCAGCCATACCTTGATATTGTCGCCTTCCGCCTGAATGCTGTTGATCTCTCTGTCCTCGATGTAATCCCATATTTCGGCGCAGACCATTGCGCTCATTTCGACTTTTCCGTCGTTCATGAGCAGGATCATCTCCTCGCTTTCCCTCTCTCTGTCGATTGCGTCAAGTAAATCTTTAACGGTCATCATTTCCGTCCCTCCCTTTCGTCCTGTAATTGAATATATAAATACGGCTCGCCCTTCTTATCGACTGCCGGTATGACTTTCCAGACTTCCTTCCGGAAAGTCCAATGGTCTATTTTTCGATATGTCACACTTTCGATTTTCATGATCTTGCTGCGCTCTTCCTTCTTGTGCGGATCGAGTCCGTAACCGTCCGGATAGTATGCCACCATGATGCGCGTCCGGTAGCTCGCGCATAGCTTCAACACGTCCATGATCTTCATGCGTACCCCTCCATTGTTCCGACTTCAATTCTCTTTTTCATGTCTCCTCCATCTGCTGGCGGTCGGGCATGTGGCGAAATGTGATATATATCCCTCGCCGTTTGCTCCTTCTTCTAATCTGGCAAATTTGCCGCGGATGAATGTCCCCGCCTCCGTGACAAGTGTCGCGCTTCCTTCGCCCTTGATGATGTAATGTTTCGCCGGATCTACTGGGTGCGGCTTTCCATTCTTTGTCCTGATCCATCTGATCTCCGCTCCACAACTTCTGCAAAAACTCATGCTGTCCCCTCCTCGATTCCTTTCAGCTCGAATCCTGCCGTGATTTGTCTCACGCGCGGCGGGATCTGTTGTTCTCTTTTCCTTCTCTTTGCCTCTGCCTCATAGATCATTCGGAAGTTTGCCCGCTCGATGCTGATGTCTTCACTCATGCAGAGAGTCAGCCAGCCCAGCCGCTGCACTGAGATCCTCGTCACCTCATCCATCGAGCTGAGAGCTCCCTCTTCGTCATAGCTTCCGCATCTTGCGATTGCCTTTATTACTTTCTCCCAGGCTTCGCCCCAGTCCGGAAGTTCTCCCTGTTCAATCTCTGAGGCCAGCTCCCGAAGGTCTGAGATTGCCGGACTCCACCGGTTCAGAGAGACCCATTTGCTGAGAGCTGCCGAGGCTGTTTTGAAAGATATATCCTCGAGCTGTCTGAACCATAGCTCCATCGCTTCCTCATTCGGCAGAATGTTCTCTTTCGGGTAGTAGGATCTAATCCCGGCGGCAAGCATTGCAAATTCTTTTTTCGTCATATCGGATTCCCCCATTCCTGAAGAAGCTTCTTCCAGGTCTTTATATATCCATCCGGAAGATCTGCAAAGTCCTCGCCCTCCACATTGCAGACGATAATTGTTCCGACAATCGTGTCATATGGCATTTTGAAGTTGTGCTCCAAACCTTTAAGTTTGCCTTCTTCATTGCAGATCAGGACGATGTTCTCCTCGATCGGTATGACCTCGATATAACCCTCAACCGTTTTCTGAAGATTTTCGAGGGTATGCGATATATTACAAACGTGACCGATCTTTTCATCCGGTTGCTTGATGATCACTCTGATTTTTGCCATTTCCTCCTCCTATTCACTCGGAACCTTTGCATAATAGTCTTCAATTCCAAGTTTTGCTTTCGTCCAGCTTATAGCCTCCGACCAAGTGCATTTATTCAGTTCACGATGAGCTTCTGCCATTTGGTAGAACCTGATATGAGCTTCGCATTCTTCACACTTCTTCCGTGGCTGCTGCATTTTCAATTTGCTATTGTATGGACATTTACCAACAATTACCCCGTTTTTATTCTCCGGATTCTTCCAGGAGCTGAAACATGAGAAGTCAATCTCATCGCTGCACTTCCAGTCACATTCTCTGTTCTTTATCCTGAGGATCTTGCCGTCTGAACCTCTTGCCCACTTCTCTGTTGACCTGTCTCTGACGTAGCCCCTCATCAGGAAGCACTTCAGAGATCCCCACTCGACGGCACAATGTCTCTTGCAAGGTTCCCGGAGTGGTTCAACTTCTTCCGGATCAGGAACGAAGTCATATATGCTCATTTGTCCCGGTAACTGTTCCATGAAATCACTCCTCCCAGTATTCAGAGAGCTTCGGACCGTTTGGATTGAGCTTCTTTCTCACATCTCCGATCGTTCCGGCTTTCTTGATATCCTTTTCGTGGATATCCTCATAAACACCCAGCTCCTGCACTAAGCTACGCCCTACCATGTCAGGCTTTACCTTGTAGCACTTGTTTACGTCATCAAAATATGTCATCCTCTCCATCTTCTTCTCCCTTCTGTATTGCTTTGATTGCCATGTCCAGAGCTGTCCAGGTCTTGCCTTTATATGCAAAATACGGTTTGATCTCCTGGAGCTGTTGGATTGCCTGCTCACTCGACAGATCAGCGTCAAGATTAGGTCTCTTCACGAAGTCAAGCTTCTTGCTGCTGGCGGCAACCGCGAAAATGTATGAAATCAGTATGCCGGCAATAATGCCGATCAGTGTCCATGTAATCACTCAGGATCATCTCCTCTCTCTGCCCAGGCGAATGACATATCCGTAAGATCATCAAGTTCCTGGGCTCTCTTGCTTTTTACTCTGCCGGTTGTTGGTGATATGTGTTTCTGTTCATCTTCATTCACTGCATAAACGACCCAGCCTTTGCAAACAAGATAGTGATTCTTGTATGTCTTGCCGGATGTCTCAATATATTCATCCAGCTTCTTGATGCACTTCTCCGTCATCTCTTTGCCCAGCTCATTCTCAAGCTTTTCTTTTTCTTCTTCCGTAAGTCTTACGTGTTTGTATTCTCCGAATTGGTGCTTTTGTATTTTCTTAGTATTTTTATTATTGGTTTTATTAATATTATTATCCTTTACTGTATCAATATTATTAACAGTATCAGAACAGAGAACAGTATCAGTAACAGAAACAGAAGAACAGAGAACAGATGTCTCCATACCCTCTCCATACGGTCTCCATACGGTATCTATACCGTCATAATTTTTTTGTAAATACTCACGAAAAGAATCACTTTTAATGTTCTCTATCCACTTGATGACGCCCTGACGAAATTGCTCTGAACTGGTCCAGTTGTATTTATGCCAGTTAATGATTAATATCTCTTTTGTATTCTTGTCGTAAGCAATTACCTGATGCACCTTCTCAAACCTGTCGAGAAGCCTCTCAATGGTGTCAACTGTGTAACCCGTTTCCCAGGAAGCTTGTTTTTTGCTGAATCCATAGCATCCGCTGATATTGATATGTGGGTTCGTGATAAGGTACAAATAAAAGAACTTATCTTCCGGTGTGAACTCATCCATCACCTTGTCGTCTGTCCAGAATGTGTTTTGAACAGTTCTATATCTCCCGGTCGAACTCATTTTGATTCATCTCCTTCTGTTTTTGTTTGTTGTAGCAAATCCCTCCGATTTTTGAGAGAGCATAGTCAAAGGTTTTGAAACAGTAATATTCAGAATCAGAGTCATCATAGTAATAGGTGAAAGCAATTTCAGTCGCCTCATATATTTCGATATACGAAAATCTAAAAAATAACTTTCTGATTGTTTTCTTGCCGTGATCCGATAAACTCAAACCTGTTAAAGTTTCAACCAGTTCATTAATTGACTCGATCTGATCCTCTCTCACTCGAAGGAGTTCCGTCTTCCATGCGATCATCATATCGCTTTGTTCTTTCTGATCTGCAAGGTCATTGATTCTGTCCTGTTGCACCTTGATGGTTGTTTTGTCGCTCAGAAGTGTTTTCCCTTTTCCCCTGTTGCAGCTTCTGCATGACGTGACAAGGTTGAGAATGTCATTCTTGCCGCCCTCTGCGACTGGTTTGATATGGTCAACCTCGAGGATCACTTCAGGAGCCATTCGCCCGCAATACTGACAAGTGAACCGGTCTCTTTTAAAGATCTCAAATCGGAGTTTCTTTGATATTGTTTTTCGTTCCATGCTTTACTCCTCACTCAAGTAATACCTCGCATATTTCATCAGATCACCGTTCTCATCTCTGTCGATGATGATCGTCGTCTCGATCGCATAGCCTTTCGCCTTCAGATCGAAGATCCTGGCTCCGAGTCTCTGAATTCTGAGGGTCCATGCTTCCGCCTGGGTGATTGATCCGTGCTCTTTGATGTATGTCAGGACTTTTTCACACTGCTTTGACAGTCTCTTCTCCATCTCATCCCCTCCTCATGAATTGCTTTGCTTTATATTTCCCATAAGTCAGACCAGCCTCACGCGCTGCAATAGCGTCCGCTGTGAGCTGAGCCATCGGTTTCCCTTTTCTGCGTCTCACCGGCTTCTCTCTGTTATCGAGAGCCCCTTCTCTGTCTCTTTTCCTTGCTTCGTGTGACAGCTCCCTGGATCTCTTTCTCTTGCATTCAAGTGAGCAGAGAGAAGCGTTCCAGGAGTCTGACAGGAAGGTCTTGCCGCAAACCATGCACTTGATCTCACGCATCAACTTCGCCTCCTCTCGAAATCATGACACGAAGGTGTTCTTCATTTCCCCACTGTTTCATGACATGAAGAGTCGTGACCTGTTTGTCGTCAAGCCACGCCACTCCATTCAGTGCATCCAGGACAATCTTCGCAATATTGTCAATATCCGGCTTCTTCATCGGATGAACCATCATGATCTCAGCCTTTTTCTTCTTGCTGAGCGACTTTGCTGGAATCATATAGGCGATCATTGTGATAAGGATCTCACCCTCTGCCGGCGGAAGCTTGCAAGCCTGTTTATATCTCAGCTTCACGAGTTCCTCGTAGTGCCTGGTCTTTGCCGGTGTATATGTTCCATGTGTGGTGACTCTCGGTCTGCCCTTGCCGGTGATCTCACCTTCTACCTCAAACGATACAGTCATCTTTTGCCCCCTTCCGCCCTCCGGCGTCCACCACCGGAGAGCTTCATGATATTTGTGTGATATATTCTAATTGCCGAAGAGAGCCGCTGCCGGATCTTCGGGTGTTTCAACCTTTGGCGATGTCGCCGCGCTGGCGACATTTTCCGGAGTCTCAAGCTTCGGAGTCTTCGGAACCTCAACCTCAACGGTCTCGACATATTCCTTCGTTCCGTCCGAATTAATAACTGCCGTGTCCGCTTCCATAGCCTGCACGATATCGGTCGACAGGATAGCCCACTTCGACAGGAGCTGTCGGATCATGGTCTTCTCTGCCATCTCGTCAAAAGCTGTGTACCAGTAAGAGCTATACTTCCACATCTCATTCTCCGGGATCTCGCCACGCTGGAGTCTCTTATAATCCTCGAGATTGAATGCCTGCGAGTATCTGTTTGCGTGATTCTCCATCTTGGTCTTTGTCCAGTAGATCGATTTCTTGAAACCGTTGATCGTCTCAAAATATGCGAGATATCCGACAATCGGAAGAGCTTCTCTTTCGTCATCATCCTCGATGAATTCAAATTTCTGTTTCCCGGTGAACTTGTCACGTCCTTTGTATTCACCTTCATGAATGTAGATGACATCAATATCCACGTACTGACCGGACCTCATGGCGAGCTGTTTATAGCCTTTTGCCGAAAGAATGAACTGCGCTTTTGTGGTTCCCTGCTTCTTGTTTTTAAACGGAACCATGTAGAAATATCCGAGCTGTGGAGATGGTGGAAGCTTTAAGACTTCGCCCTGGAGTGCTGCCGACAGGATTGACGAATTGTCACACTCCTGAAGAGCCGGATTGACCTGAACGGCTGAAATGATCGAAGATATGAACCTGGCGGAGTCCTTGCCTCCGACAACCTTTGTGATCTGATCTTTTACTGCGTCATTTGTGAGGTAGGCTGTGAAGCCGACCTTTGTATTCTTCTGAACTAATGAATTGTTAACTGCCATTTTTCTATCCTCCTAAATCTCTTTATTGATTGTTTTCGCAAGAATTTTGACGGAGCTCTCAAGGTTTCTGATCGCAACGCCGTTCTTTGCCTTCGTGATCTCTGCCGCGCTGATTCTTTCGTCCAGGCAGAGCATGAATTTTTCAAGTTCTTTCAATTTTGCATTGATGTCAATCACGAGCTCCTCAAGAGCCACAATCCTGTCAAAAATCTGTTCTTCCGGTGTTTTAATGTCAGTCATCAGCTCACCTCCTAAATCGCACGAAACTCGATTCCGTTGCTCTCGAAGAAGGTTCTGAGCTTCTTTGCGTTTTCAACATCAAGAAAAGCTTCGAACTTGATCCAGGCTCCACCGGAAGGCTTCTTCTCTTCAACGCCTTCAGCGTAACCTTCAGCCATCTTCTCGGCTTCTTCCTGCTGCTTCTTTGCTTCGGCTTCTGCTCTTCTTGCGTCAGCTTCTGCCTTCATCCTTGCAGCGGCTTCTTCAGCTTCCTTCTTGCGTTTCTGAATATCCGCAAGCCTCTGACCTTCAGCGATCGCTTTTGCCATATCGAGCGTGTTTTTGTAGACCTCAGTTGCCTCGAAAGAAAACTCCTGAAGTCCTTCAATCGTCTTCAGCTCTGCGCTAATCCTGTTCTTCCATCCGTCAAGGTTGTCCTCAATCTGTTTCATTGACGTGCTTGCGTTTAACCAGGATTTGTCAAAGATCAGGGAGATCTTCAGCCACTCCGGAAACTCTTTCGAAGCGAAGAGATCATTGATCTTCTCTGTCTTCTCTTCCTTCTTCTTTTCCTCGTAGTTCTTTACCTGGGCATCGATCAACATCACCGGCTTGTCGATGATCCTGATGATCTCGTCAATCTTTGCCTTGAATTCCTCGAAAGGCTGCATATATTCCTTCTGTCTTCTGATCCTCTCATCGTTCAGGATCTTCTTCAGTTTGTTGAGGTTTGCTCTGTCAGCCTTTGCAGACTTCAGATCTTCCTCAGTGTATGTCATGAGCTCGTATTTCTTGACCTTCTCAGCGAGCTCGGTCTTCAGCTCTTCGAAATTGAACTTCAGTTCTTCCGGGAGCTGATATTCTTCAACTCTTAATTCCATTTCTTATTCTCTCCTTTATCATCTCGATATAGACCCCCGCTTTCGTGAGATCCTTGTTGTTTGTCACTCTGTGATTCTGATTAATCCGGACCAGTTCGCTTCTTTTGATTGCCATAAGGTTATCCGGATCGAAGTTCTCTTTGTTTCCGTCCAGGAAGATCACGCATTCATCTTTCAGAAGCCTTCTGCCGTTCTCTTTCTCCCAGATATATCGCTGAAGAAGCTGCCACCGGTTCGGCTCGGCAATCTTTATCATGATATATCCGTCAGTGTCGATCCTGGTGCTTCCGATCTCTCTGTGATTGTGCGGAATGTTGCCCTTCTTGAACATGGTCGGAGCACAACGATCATAAATGTGTTCAGGCATCTTCTTGCCCTTGTTGTGTGATTTCTGCCCCTTCTTAAAATATCCGCCGTGAGTTCCGGACTTGATATGATATTTATGTTTAAAGTTGCCGATCTGTCCCTCTGTGAGCTCAATGCCGAACTTCTCCAGGAACTCCGCACGGATCTCCGATTCTTCATGCCCCGGAATAATCTCAAGCATAAAGTCGACCATCTCCGGATTTTCCTGCCATTTAATCATAGTTTTCACGCTGTGCCAGTCTCCTCCTCAGGTTTTTGTTCTCTTCTGCCAGTCCTTTATTTGAAACACCAAGAAGCGGAATGTCGACAGTTCTGCCGGTTGCATACTCGTCAAATTGCTTCTGCGCATCCAGGGCGAGTCTTGCGCAGTCGATAAGTGTGTCAGCGACTTTCGTGATCGCCTGGGCTCTTTTGATCTCAACCTCGAGCTGATCGATTGACAGCTCTTCATTCTCAAGAGCTTCAATCCTTGCCATGAGGCTTTCATTTAAGTTTGTAATATTTGCCATTTTCTTCTCCTATCTGACATATTTCTCGTGCATATACTTGAGACTCTCGTCACTGATGTCGAGATATATCTGCGTTGTGCTGAGCTGTTCATGTCCGAGCATCTTCGACACCATCTCGATCGGCATACCGTTCCGAAGTGCATTCGTTGCGCACGTCCTTCGGAATTTGTGCGGATATGCATCAACCCCGACTTTTCTCCCAAGCTTACGGACGAAGCTCTCAATCGTCCCGGCATCCATATGATTCGAATTGTCTACGAACTCAGGGTTCTTGTACCATTCTCCATAAAATCTGTGCTGCAATCCTTTTTTGTCGAATTTTTCCAAAGATACCATTCGAGGAAATAACCAAATCGAATCATCGCTTCGGTCTTTCACATACTGGTCAACCGCAAAGCGTGCCGTTGCGTTCAGATATACAAATCGATCTTTCTGTCCTTTACCGTGAACAAGAATGCTCGCATCCTCATTGATGTCCATGATCTTTATCCCAACAAGTTCCGAGACTCTGCATCCTGTCGAAAGAAGCATCTCGAAGATGCATTTTTCTTTCGAGTTCTTCAGCTCATTTCTCATCTTCACAACATCATCATCGTTGAAAGCGTTCTTCCTGGTCTTTGGCTGCTTAACTGTTTCAATTCCGACCATCGGGTTCTTTGTGATGATTCCTTCACCATATAACCAGGTAAAGAATGATGACATCGTCCTGATCTCATTGCTGACAGTTACCTTCTTGACGCCGTCTCTGAGTCTGTATGCGATCCATACTCTAAGATCGTCAATCGTTACATCGACAGCGTTTTTCTTTATTCTCCCAAACGTTGAATTGAGTCCTTCTCTGTAAAACTTGATTGTTCTGTCGGTGCATCCTTTGATCTTTTTTGATACAAGAAACTTCTTGATGAGCATTTCGTTTGTGTCAGCTTTATATTTGACAATCTCCGTCGACTTCTTTGTCACGTTGTACTTATCGAGAATGATGTATATTGAATTACTGACAGCGAACTGATCGGTCACATAGTCACCGATGTGCTCCATGATTTCATCAACTAATTCCACTTAAACCTCCCATCCCGGGATCAATATCCCGACATTCCTGGGTGTTCTCATCACCCTCCTCCGAGGATATCCGTTGTAGTACGGATCTTTTAACGTGTCGCCCTGAACGATGATCGCATCAATTCCAAGCAATGAGAGCTGAATATAACTCATATAAACTGCTAACCAATCGAGATCTTGACCGACCACCTTGAGCTTCTTTTGATAATTAATACCCCTCTCTTTAAGATACTTTGCAGTAGCTATAACCATTCCTCCAGATCCAATAGAAGGCTCTGTCATGTGTATCTTTTCCTCTTTCAAAATATTTTCAGAAACTCCGATCTTAACCACCATCTCTGACACATGAAACGGAGTGAAGAATTGACCTGCTGATGCATTCCCGGCTCCGGATTCCATAAAGATCTCACCGAGAATATCTCCGATTTCATAATGCAGTGCTATCTCATAGAGCCCGGTCATCTTAACAAAAGCATCATGTTCGCATTCATTATACTTGTTCCAAAGTGAGTTATAGATATCCTCCCGGTGCTGCCATATTGCATCATGCCAGAGTACACAACTGTTTTGAATCGAGATGGCATACATCTCACACCAGTCTCTGAATATTTGATACGGATTATATTTACCGGATATCCCCTGAATGGTATCTGCTATCTCTTTTTTATAGTTTTTATTTTCTTCTAAAATGATTGATCACCTCCTGCAATTCTCTGATATATTCCATCTTGTCCCAGCCTTCAATTTCACATACAGTCATATCGACGAGGATATCCCTGTAAAGCCGTTCAATCATTTTGTGCCTTGCCAACGTATTGAGTGCTTTATTGATATTAACTTCCTCCATGTCTGTTCTCCTTTGTCTTTACATGGCTGTGAGCAAATCTTGCGGCGCTCATTCTTTCGTTGATTTCTCTTTCATTTGGAAATCTGAAAGCCCTATCTTCACCCTTGATCGACTCGTAAAGCATTTCAAGAGCATATTTGACCTGTGCTTCTGTCGAATATCTCGCAAGTTCACATCCGCTATTGTTTGTGAAACATACTTTTATGGTTTTTTTATCGCTACCAACGAATATATATCCTACCTCTTCAAAGTTTACCAATGATGTACAGGCATAATTCATAATTATCATTTCATCGCCCTTCTAAAAATTGAAAATCAGATCAGGACACCGGTCTGCCTTAATACACTCAGCAAACTTCTCGGCTTCCGTCTTGAGATATATGATGTCATCCTCAACCTCATCCCTCTCGATGTGATAGTCCCGGAGTTCACTGTGACTCATGAATTTGATTAATGCGCGAAGCTCTGCAAACTTCGCTTCTGTGACCATGAGATACCACAGTAATTGACAGTAATAGTTCGGTGGAATCTGATCCTTCCACTTTGCCGCTGCAGCTCCACTCATGACCTCTGTCGTCTTGATCTCCAGGACACCGAAGCGGTCAGCTTCGTCCTTGATCCAGCCGTCAAGAGATGCGTGAGCGAACGGATATCGGTCATTCAGCCAAATATTATTCGGCTCATAGAATACGGACTTCTCCGGATGATCCAGTTTGTAAAGCTCCCTGATGTGGTCCTCTGCCTTGATGCCGTACTGGACGAAAGGCTTGTCACTGATATCCGCCTGTTTACACCTTCCGGTCTTGATCTCCCACAGCTCCGTATTGCTCAGCCAGGGATTTCGACCGATGACCGCTGCCGCATCAGATCCGCCTATATATGAGCTTCTTTTCTTGAGCCATTCCTCACGGCTCTTCAGTATTTCCATCTTTACCATGTCATCACCTCTCTACGAACCACCACGACAGGAGGGCATTGACCTCGCAGACCGTCATCGCTGCGTAGATCGTTTCGTTCTTCGTGTCGATGTAGAAATATGCCAGGATCAGAGTCGCAAGCACATTCAATAGACAAATCAGGTATAATCTGTTAGTATATTTTCGAAGGGCATTCCCGTGCCTCTTCTCTTTGGATGCCGCCACAGTGTCAGCTTGCCGGCATCCTTTTTTTGTTTCATCAATGACTGTTATTTCTCTCATTTGCTGATCCCTCCGATGTTAACCATTGCGGTTGTTTTGCTGTCCGTCCAGCTGTCCGGCGATGTCAATCGCGGGCATGTCGTCTCTCTGATGTTCCTCGGGCTTCCGAGCGGGCATTCCTTGCAGCGGCCCTTGTTGTCCTTGCATACTTGCCGCAACGTTCGCAAATACTCGATTGCGCCTTTCATTTGTTCCCCTCCTTTCGCGGTAAAAATAATTTGATCTTGAGCTCCGCTTCCGCTGCCGCCCTCTCGATGTCGTAATCGCTCCGGAGCCACCGCTCCTCCCATATCATAGCCGGACGTACCCACGTCGGCGCGCCCATGTTTGCTAATAAACAAACTATTTTTGAATTAATCTCGATTCTTTTCTGCATTTCTCGGCTTCCTTTTTCTTGTCTTCGTGAAATGGTCGAAGGCTTCCGCGTCCACCCTGATCCTGCCGATACGCTGCACGGCTTCCGGGTATCTTCCGGACTTCTCCATCTCGCGGATCGCTCTCGTAATCGTCGCGATGCTGCATTCGTATTTCGTCGCCAGCATGTTCGGCAAAACATACATTTGCGCCGCCTCCTTTCTACTGTCCGACTTTTTTCGCCTTTAATGGGACATAAATAAAATCGATCGGGATTCCTGAAAGCTCGCTGATGCGCTGCAGCTGGCTGATCTTCGGTTCACTCGTTCCGTTTTCCCAGTTAACTATTGTCGCTTTGTTAATTCCTAAATCGTTCGCGAGCTCTTCCTGCGTCATGTCGGCGTTGATTCGTGCCGCCTTGATGCTTATTCGCATTTCTTCCCCTCCTTTCAATGGATGTATATTTTTTGCACTCCGTTTTATTCTGTGCATTTTTTTTGCACAACTTGAATATATGCCTTTTTTTGTACTCTGTCAACACAAAGTTGAATTTTTTAGTATTTTTATTGCTTTATTTCAATTTTATTGTATAATGGACAAAAAAGGAGGGCTGAAAATGGACGAACAAAAACGACTATTTGCTAAACGTTTAAATGAATTAATAGAAAAATCTGGCAAAACTCAAACGGAAATCGCGCGGGATCTCGGATTGAACAAAACAACGCTTTCCTCATGGAAGCGCGGGATTGCTTTCCCAACTTCCGGAAAACTGCAAATGCTGGCCGATTATTTCGGCGTCGGCAAATCTTATTTTGTGGAAGAGAAACCTTCGTTTGATTACATGCTCCGGATTGACGGCCGCGAAGATATTCTTGTCGAAGTTGAACAAATGAACGACGCGACATATTCGCATTTATTGGAATATGCTCGATTTTTAAATAAACGGAAGGAGGAGTCCTGATGTGGGTTGAAAATAATCGATTATATGATCGCTATGTCGGACGCGACGGCAAAACGCATAAGGCGTCGGTGCCGATCGCGAAAAACACGCCACAGGCGCACCGAATGGCCAGAAATGCCCTTGAAAATAAGATCGCGGGTATTTTATCGCCTGAATGCAAAACGGGCTTGTCGGGCCTTGTGCGCGTTTACCTTGATTCGAAAAACGTCAAAACGTCGACAATGATCAATTATAAAAATGCGTTCGGTCAAATTGTCGAAATCCTGGGCGATGATCTGACGGCCTCGGAACTCTCCGCGCCGCTGATCCGGCAGAAATTTCTTGAATGTGACAAACCGATTTCGAAAATAAATCGATATACTTTGTTATTGAATAATTTTTTGACCTGGCTGTATGAATACGGATATATTCAAACACCGATTAAAATCTCGACATTGAAAGAAAAGAAACAACTCCGGCCGGCGTCTGATTTGTTCCTGGAACGTGACGAGCTCCGGGATCTTCTCGAACGGCTCGCCGGAACTATGGACGGTTATATTTGCGAATTTATGGCATTGACCGGATGCAGGATCGGCGAGGCCGCTGCGCTCACTCTGGCGGATGTCGGCGACAGATATATTTCGATAACGAAAACATATTTCGAAAAAACAAACTCTTGCGGAACTCCAAAAACTGCAACGTCGGAACGCGAAATCTTTATACAGCCGGAGCTCCGGAAACTTCTCCGGAATTATTACGAATGGCGTTCGCTCTACATGCTGGCGCGCGGTATTCGTACGGATAAACTTTTCTTTTCATGTCATGGCGATTATTTTCACCCGTCGGCCCTGCGCGGAAAACTCAGCCGGATTGATGCGAAGCTGCATCCGCATATTTTCCGCCATACTCATGTTGCTTTATTGGCGGAACGCGGCGCATCTCTCGAAACGATCTCCCGACGCCTGGGACATTCTGACAGCAAAATAACACGCGACGTTTATTTTCACGTAACGGAACGGATGAAAGAACAGGATGAATCGTTCCTCGAAACTGTGTCGTTTTTATGATTTGCCCCGAACTTGCCCCGAAACATTCAAAAAACCGCGCATTTGCGCGGTTTTAGTTTAAAAAATCATTAAAAATCTATTGTTTTTCAATTAAAAACAAATTATAACAAAATGTGAAAATATGTCGCAAATACGCGCTTTTTATAACATTTAATGCAAAATTAAAAAGGGCCGCTTTCGTGGGATTTTGCCCCGAGCTGCCCTTTTTTTGCCCTGAACGCTTGATTTAATTCAATTAAAAACTTGATTAATTTTTTTCATGTCCGCCCGAATTAACTCTTTGATGTATCCCTGCATGTTCCCGACTGTTGCCAGCTTCTCCATGATGTCCGCGTCCGTGGTCTTGTCGCATATGATCTGAACTTCGATTTCGTTGTCCGGTTCAAAATCCCAGTGCGGTGGATATGCCTCAATTGAATTGTATATATTTTTATATCCATATTTTCGGCAGAATACTCCCTCGAAATGTCTTAAATTGTTTTTTGTTGCCATATTCCACGGCAACTTCAATAATATTTCGGCGGTTAATACTCCGCCGTTTTTCGCGTATTCGATTAACCCTTCGTTTTCGATTGCGTGCACTTCGATATTTTTCGCCGCCCTGTTCAGGTTCTGCCGGTGTGTGTGGAGCCTGTCCTGAATGTGTTTTGATTGCCCGATGTATTTCTTGCCGTTCTCGTCTGTCAAACTATAAATGCCCGCGCCGTTGTAATCGTCCGCCCATTTTTTAATTGCTATAAACTCCATTTTTAAAACCTCCCTTTATTTTGTTATAACGAATATATACTGATATTTGTCAATATATTATTTTCTGTGATACAATATAATTCCTCAAAAACAAGATTTTCTTGTTGGCGGAACTGCATCGCCCCTTTGATGCGGTTCCGTTTTTTTTGTGGGACACGTTTCGGACATTCGGAGGACATTGTCCGGACATTGTCCGCGGTTGTCTCGGACATGATGCGGACACGAAAAAAGAGCGGCTCGATTTCTCGGGCCGCTCCGGCGGGGTTATGTTATGAAAGATGCATTTGGGGAGCATCCGATAACTGAATTAAATTGTAACGTTGCCGATTACTGATTTTATACAACTAAATGTTACGGTGTTATTGCTGTCGAGCTGGGTATTCGGCTTGATCCTCCATCCTTCCGTCGAATGGCGGCTTATGACGTATTCTGTCGGGCTCAAATAAACGCCGTTTACATATACATCCAAAACGTCGCCGTCCTCATAGTCTACGCCTTCCGGAAGATAAACATATTGTGACGTTGTCGTTGTTGCGTCGCCGAATGTCCTCTCGATGTGGGTGTTCACCTGCAACTGTTCCGTCAATGTTTCGAACCATGCCTCAAACTGCGCTTTTTGATACGCTTCCCAGGTCTGCATGTTGGCGAGGTTTTCCTCGTAGGCTGCCTCGAACTGGTCGAACAGGTCGGAAGTGTCAACTTGTTTTATAACTCCGGTCACCCAGCCGCATTTGCTGGATGATCTCATGTCCTCGATGTTTGCCGCCGTGATCGATGTCGCCCCGGCCTTAACGTAAATATACGCGAGACATAATTCTTTGACGGTTGCCGTGTTTGCGATCGATGGTTTTAACGGATTCGCCGCTGCTGTTCCGTCCTTCGTCGTGATCTCCATCAATCGATCTGTGACGTTTAATCGGAGCACGACTGCCGTGTATCTGTTCAGCGTCGGATGTGCCTGGGTGATGTCGATCGACGTCACCGCGTCGCTGTTTATCCATTTACAATTAATGAGGGCGCGTCCGGTCTGGACGTTGATATTCATACCTGAATTCGGCTCGACTTTGAATCCGCCACCGACTTTCTGATATACTCCGTTCGACACTATTCCGTCGAAATATTCCGACATCTGATCCGCATTATATACGCGGTCGCCGTTTACTGAATTAAAAAATCCGTATGTGATTGACATTTGCTTCGCCCTCCTTAACTTCCGATAATTTTTATTGCCTGGATAAATCCCGAAACTGTGACCGTCGCGCTGTTGTCGTCGTTCTGCTGGTATGCTCTCAAATATATACCGGTGTTTGCGTCAACTGTGACAGCAACGGCTCCGGTGATGTCTGTCGCCAAATCTGCCGCCCTGGCTGTGATTCGGCTTGTGTATCTGATCGTCGTTGACGTCGACGAATTTGTCAAATACATACGACGCGATCCCGTGAGCGATCCTGTTCCGAAAGATGAATGATAGAAAATGATCCACGTTCCCGGCGTGATCGTTACATCACAAACTGTTGTATGTATCCTGTACGGACAGTCTATCGAATCGGCCTCGTCGCTGATAACTATCGGCGTATTATTAACAACAAAATTTTTTATTTTTGTTCCGGTGATCTTCTTATTGCTTCCGGAGCTGACGATCGGGACGACGTCGTTTGCGCCGAAGGTCGTCGCTTCTTCCATTTCTGAAATTCTTATTCCCATAGATTAAACCTCCGTAATGATGTCGACGCCGTCTTCCGTGATGATGTCGTCGCCGGTCTCTGTGATGATGTTCTGAACGAGTGTCATTTCGCTAAATGTCGGCAGGACTGTGGTCCCCTTTTCATCGTCTGCGTATATGATGCCGACAATGCGCGGCATCGCCATGATGCCGAGCTCGTTCTCGACTTGCACTATATCCCCGAGAAAATAATCCCGGTCGATTTGGTACAGGCCGTAGGTGTCGATTTCGCCCTGGAGCTGCTGCGTTGCCGCTGTCGCATCGATCTGCGTCTTGCCGTAATCCTGCAGGAGGGCGGTGTATTGTTCGTCCGTGATAATCTGTCCGTTTGATGATACTCCGGAGCCGTCAACATATAATTCGTAACGGCCGAGGCCGACGGCGTCGCCATAGGTTGCGGTCCGCTGCGCGGTTCCTTCGCCTTCGCCTCCGATCAATGCCACGTTTTTATATTGATCAATGTTGTACTCATATGATGATTGCAAAAGGTTGTCGTATTCGTTCGAAAATACGACCGGCGGGACCTGGTTTTGTGAATAACTCCGGTCGGTGCCCTTGTATAATTTAAATTTATATTGCCCGCCGCTGATGTAAACGTCCCATCCGTAGCCTAATGATGTGCAGACTGTTTCCACCCATTCCGCCAAATTTTGCCCGAAACATTGAAGGTCGATTGTCTCCGTGAATCCCTGGGCGGATGTCAGGATAAAATCCGGGACCGCTCTATCTGCGATCGCCGGGCTGATGATGTTGTCCTTGACAACTTTCCGGATGCCGGCCTCTGCGTTGCCGGTGATGTTTTCCTGATTCCAAATAACGCGCCGCCCGAGGATTGATTTCAATCCCTTTCCGGTGACGGTCAACATCCAGCCCTTGTCGACGTCAAAATCAACTTTGATGTTTGTAATGATCATGACGTTGTTATATGTTCCTCCGGCTGATATGTCCTCGGCTCGAACGAGGTATCGGTTTACGACTAATGCGTCAAGGTTCCGGCGCGTTCCTGCAACGATTAATTGACAATCACTTTGTCCGTAATACTGCACGTTCCAGATTGCCGATTCGTAATTGTCGATTATTTCCACGGCTCCGTATAATCCATTTAATACATATATATCCATAGGCTTATACTCCTTCGAACTGGCTTGTAACTATGCAATATGCGAGAAGGTTCTCCGGATATGTTTCGGCGGTGACGATCATGTAATTCGTGCCCGGTGCGAGCTGCAGCCAGGTCGATCCCTCTTTGATGTTTCCGACGATGTTTGTTGCTATTCCTCCGGATGTCAATGTAACCGATTTCTCTTTTTTCTTCGTGTTGATGACTATTTCGTCGCCCGCTGCCATTGTCATTGTTAACGCGAAATATTCATTTGTTACGACGTTGTATATCTGCGGATTGACAACGGCCGCCGTTGCTGCAAGGGTGATCAGGAATCCCGTTTCGACATCGCCTTCGTTATAAACTAAACGTTCGCCGCCTGCGTCGAGCCTTGAAAATTCCATGCCGTCCGCTATGATGTCAAAC
>OCTW011605406.1_pt1 | contig 39852 bp, 52 predicted proteins | sample 1539671 | NCBI WGS metagenome assembly OCTW01 (sample SAMN02144230, study PRJEB22623) | gut metagenome | biome: sheep rumen | host: Ovis aries | place: New Zealand
CCCGCGCCGACGTCACGATGATGGAGTGCAACATCAACGCCGACTACGACCTCCTCTGCAGAACCACCCGCGACGAAAGCTCCAGGATCGCCCAGCTCGAAGCAGAGCTCAAGAGAGCCTACGAGACCATCAACGAGAAGACCAAGCTCGTCAGCGAGCTGGCCACGGAGCGCGACGGCGCCATCGCCAACTTCCGAGCCGCCCAGAAAGAGAACGACGACCTGCAGAACGACCTCTACGAGAAAGCCCACGACTGCGAGCGCCTCAAGTACCAGATCATCACCCGGGACCTCCAGCTCGGAAAAGAGCTCACCAAAGAGCAAAGGAACCTGGTCCTGGAGACCCTCGAGGGATACGAAGACTAAATCACCGGAGGGCCTTCGGGCCCTCCCCCAAAAACCTTATAAAGCAATGGAAATCATCAAGCACACCTCAGGAAAGGCCATCGGCCAGATCAGCGTCCGAAACACCATCGCCACCATGGAGAGAGGCGAGGAATGGACGGCAGAGCCCGGCGACATCAAGCTCGGCTATGCCCAGGTCTGCTGCTCCCAGTACGGAGCCGAGACCGGCAAGCAATTCCACGTCTCCAGCCCCAAAGAGGCCAACGGACGTATAACCATCAAGCGAATCAACTAACCATGGAACAGAACGAGACACCCAAGACCGACTGGCTGAACGAGGATGCCGCCAACGAGATAGACCTCGACGCCATCATGAACAAGATCTGCCGCTACACCTGGGCAGGACTTGGAATCGCCTGCCTGGTCGGCGCCATCTTCGCCGGAGCCTGGTGGCACCTTTTCACCGCTGCCATCTGCGGAGTCATGTGGCTGGCCTTCAAAGCAGAACAACCCGAAGACAAAAATGGAAAATAGCGACCAAATGTACTGCATCCTTTGCCACGGACGAGGTCTCAACAGATGGGACTACACCTGCCACCGCTGCAAGGGCACCGGCTACGAGCCAGAGGTGCTCGAGCTGGGCAAAGGAGCAGCTGGCTGCCAATTCGACCCCTATGCCCGGCCCGGTGGGTCAAGCCATAACTTGAATCTTTCCACACAGACGGAGGGTCCGACTCCCTCCCCGGGCACAACCCGCTGAATGCGGGGCTACAACACACAAAACATTTTACTTTCATAAAGTTGGTATGGCGGCACTGCCGCGACGGTACTGCCGCCTTTTTAACGACAAAACGACAGACGAAATGAACGATAGAACGTACATAGCAGACCTCACCACCGACGAGCTCCAGGCCCTGATCAGGGTCACCGTCGCCGAGGCATTACAGCTCCAGCCCCGCTGGGTCTCCGGCATGGAGGGACTCATGGAGATCTTCGGATGCTCCGAGAGCACCGCCAAGCGAATCAAGAAAAGCGGGACCATCAGGAGGGCCATCCATCAGCAAGGCCGGACCTTCGTCACCAACGCCACACTCGCCCTCGAGCTTTACGGATCCAAGACCGGAAAACACATCAATCCTTAATTATATGGAACCCATCAGAATCAACATCAACGTCACCCTGGACGCCAGCGACCAACTGCTGCAAGCCGTCCAGGCACTGATCGGACAGCGCGCCCAGGCGCCCGCCGCTCCGGAACACAAACCTGCCCCGCAGGTCGAGACAAAGCCCGCACCCAAGCCGGAGACCAAAGAGGCTCCCGCCCCTGAAGCTCCTGCGGAAGCGCCCGCGCCGGCAGAGACCACGGAGATCTCCGACGAGGAGCTCCGGGCCATCATCAAGGAGACCCGCACGGCATCCTCACCGGCAGCCGTCCGCGCCCTCTTTAACGAATTCGGTATCAAGACCAGCATCGAGTGCCCGATGGAGCGTCGAGCAGAACTCGTGGCCAAGTTAAAAAAATTAGCAGCTTAACACTATGCCCACGACCCACGCAATCCTCGCTCCATCGGCCTCCAAGCGCTGGATGACCTGCCCGCCTTCAGCACGGCTGGAGGCGCAGGTCCCCAGCAAGGAGACAGCCTACACCAAAGAGGGCACCATCGCCCACTCGATGGCGGAGACCCTCCTGCGCATTTGCCTCGAGCAGAAAGGACAGCTCGTCGAAGACTTCGTCGACAAGTTCCAGATCGCCTACAACGCCACCCAGGGCACCGGCAAGATGGCGCCCCTCTACCAAGAGCTGGCCACCCACGTCCACCAGGCCCAAGACGAGCAGCTGGACCCCTGGGAGATGATGGCCACCGTCCTCAACTATTACTGCCGCCCGGTCTTCGACGACTACCTCGCCGCCATTGGAGAGGACCCGGATGCCATCCTCCTGGTGGAGCAGCAGCTCAAGCTCTCCGAGTATATCCCCGAGGGCTTCGGATCCAGCGACGCCGTCATCATCTGGGGAAGCACCCTGGCCGTTTACGACCTCAAATACGGCAAAGGAGTCAAGGTCAGCGCCAAGAACAACACGCAGATGAAATGCTACGCCCTCGGCGCCATCCTCGGCCCCGGAGAGCTCTACGACCTGGCCCAGATCCGGATGACCATCATCCAGCCCCGCCTGCAGTGGATCAGCACAGACGAGAGCACCTACTGGGACATTTTGAAATGGGCCACAGAGGAGCTCAGGCCCGCAGCCGTCCTGGCATACCAGGGAGGCGGAGACTTCGTCCCGGGAGAGCACTGCCGCTTTTGCAACGTAGCGCCCCGATGCAAGGCGCTGGCCGCAAAGGCATCCCAGCTGAACGCCAGCAGAGGCGACACTGCCCTGATGACCAACGAGGAAATCGCCGAGGCCCTCATCAACGCGCAGCAGCTCAAGAGCTGGCTCACCGGGCTCGAGGCCTACGCCTTGGAGAAAGCCCTCGAGGGCCAGACCTTCCCCGGCTTCAAAGTGGTCGAGGGACGCAGCGTCCGCCAGATCAGCGACCAGGCCGCGGCAATGCAGACCCTCGAGGACGCCGGCTTCGACGAGGCCAGCTACTGCAAGCCCAAGGAGCTAAAGACCATCAGCGACCTCGAGAAGCTACTCAAGAAAAAAGGATTCCAGGAGCTGCTGGGCCAGTACGTCATCAAGCCCCAAGGCAAGCCCGCCCTCGTTGAGGAGAGCGACCCCAGGCCCGCGATGAACAGCGCCTCCAGCGCAGCGGAAGAATTCAAAGACATTCAATAACACCTTTTTATAAACCCTTTAAACGAAAAAACGTCATGAACGAAAACGTCACAACGAAAGTGAAAATCGGCGAGGTCCGATTCAGTTATGTCCACATCTTCACCCCCGAGGCCGTGGCAGAGGGAAGCGACAAAAAGTACAGCGTCTCCCTGATCATCCCCAAGTCCAACAAGAAGCTCGTCGCCGAGATCAAAGCTGCCATCGAGGCAGCCATCGAGGCAGGAGTCGCCCAGCGCTTCGGAGGCAAGCGCCCGCTCAACCTCCGCAGCCCTCTGCGCGACGGAGACCTGGAGAAAGCAGATGACGACGCCTACGCAGGCGCATACTTCATCAACGCCACCTCCAAGACCAAGCCCGGCATCGTCAAGCGCGTCAAGCTCAACGGCGAAAACAAGCTGGTCGAGGTGACCAACGAGGACGACGTCTACAGCGGATGCTTCGGATTCGCCTCCGTCAACTTCTTTGCCTACAACAACGCAGGCAACAAGGGCATCGGCGCAGGCCTCAACAACATCCTGAAGACCCGAGACGGAGACTACCTCGGAGGACGATCCAGCGCAGAGTCCGACTTCGGAAACGGAGCCATAGACCTCGACGCCTACGAAGACTTCGACGACCTGCCTGAATAGGCAGCACAAAGGACCGGATGGTATAAGGGCATAACCGCCGGGACGAGGGAAATCCGAGAGCAAGCAGCCTCGCCGCTGGAGATGCCGGTTCGAGTCCGGCTCCGGTCCCAAATTAACCGCCGAAAGGCACAAAAACCTACAAAAATGAAGATTTACATCATCAACCCCGACAACAACAAGCCCGTCACCATCGAGGACTGGCGCAAAGACGAGAACCCGACCAGAGCCCAGCTGCTCGCCATCGAGACGGAAGACGGACACCTGCTCTGCATGAGCAAGAGCTACCTCCCCGGAGAGCACACATTCGAGGAGGCCCAGAAAGCCTGCGCAGCCTTCAAACCCCTGGAGAGCATCACCTTCAGGAGTCCGAGCCGCAAAGAGTGCATAGACATCTACGACGCCCGCTTCCAAGGCCTGGACGAAGCCATCAAGCTCACCGGAGGAGACTACGCCAAGAGAGGCCGCTACCACTGGACCGGAGATCGGGACACGGACCCGAACTACGCCTACTACGCCTGGTACTCCTACGGCTACGGCGTCCTCGGCAACGGCTTCATGTACAACTCGTACCTGGCGCTCCCGGTCGCGCTTTTGAAGTGAGCGAAGCGAACCCTTCAAAATTAACCCTTAGTGCCCGGGGCTCCGTCCCCGGGCGATTAACCACCGCGCCAGATGAAGACACTGCACATAGACATCGAGACCTACAGCCCGGAGCCAATCGCAGATACAGGGCTCTACAAATACGCCGCCAACCCGGAGTTTGAAATCCTCCTCGTGGCATACGCCCGAGACGACGAACCCACGCAGATCGTGGACCTCGCCCAGGGAGAGGAGCTGCCCGACTGGTTCATCCCGGCCCTGCAGGATCCGGAATATCGCAAGGCTGCGCATAACGCCTCCTTCGAGCGCGTCTGCTTCAGCAACTACCTGCGCCGCAAGGGCATCCTCGCCCCCAGCCAATGGCTCGACCCTTACCAGTGGCACTGCACGATGGTCCAGTGCTCCCGCTGCGGCCTTCCCCTGAGCCTCGCCCAGGCAGGCGCAGCGCTCGGACTCGCAGAGCAGAAGATGACAGAGGGCAAAGCCCTCATCAAGCTATTCTGTACACCAAAGAGCGAGAAAGCGCCCGCCGGCATCTTCGGCGAAGACGACGGCAGGAACCACCCCGAGGACTTCCCCGACAAATGGGAGATCTTCAAAGACTACTGCGTCAGGGACGTGGACGTCGAGAGGCAGATAGACAAAGCGACCGCCTGGTACCCGGTCTCCCTTCAGGAACAGAGGCTCTACGCCATAGACCAGGAGATCAACGACCGCGGAGTCCTGCTGGACATGGAGCTCGTCAGGAACGCCGTCCGGGCAGACACCATCCAGGCCGCCCGCCTCAACGAGGAGGCAATGAAGCTGACCGGGCTCTCCAACCCCAACAGCGTACCACAGCTCAAGCGCTGGCTCTCCGAGACACTCGGCATCAGCCTTGACACCCTCAACAAGAAAGACGTGGCCGACATCAAAGGAGCCACCGACGACCCCCGCGTCCGCAGAGTCCTCCAGATCCGGAGCGAGATGGGCAAGACCTCCAACAAGAAATACGAAGCGATGCTCAACGTAGCCGGAGACGACAACCGCGTCCGCGGGCTCTTGCAGTTTTATGGAAGCCGGACAGGCCGCTGGGCCGGACGCCTGGTCCAGGTGCAGAACCTGCCCCAGAACCACATCAAGGACCTGGACTTTGCAAGGACCTGCCTCAAGGAAAACGACATCGAGATGATAGAGATCGGATACGGCAACGTAGCCGACACCCTCTCCCAGCTCATCCGCACAGCCTTCATAGCGCCCAAGGGCAAAACCTTTGCAGTTTGCGACTTCAGCGCCATCGAGGCCCGCGTCCTCGCTTGGATCGCAGGAGAAGACTGGGTGCTCGACGCCTTCAGGCACGGAAAGGACATCTACTGCGAGACCGCCTCCCAGATGTTCCACGTCCCGGTCGAAAAGCACGGTGCCAACGCAGAGCTCCGGCAAAAGGGAAAGATCTCCGTCCTGGCCCTCGGCTACGGCGGAGGCGTCAGCGCCCTGGACGCAATGGGAGGCAAGCGCCAAGGAATGACAGAACAGGAGGAGGCCGACACGGTGCGCAAATGGCGCGCTGCCAACCCGAAGATAGTCCAGTTCTGGAGCGACGTCGAGAACGCCGCCAAAGAGTGCGTGATCACCAAAGCCACCACACACGTCGGACCGCTCGAGTTCAAAATGCACGGCACCACGATGACCATCCAGCTGCCCAGCGGACGCCTCATCAGCTACCCCGACATCAAGCCCTCGACAAACCGCTTCGGATCCAGCAGCCTCCAGTACCACGGCCTCAACCAGGTTACCAACAAATGGAGCTGGATAGAGACCTACGGAGGGAAGCTCACCGAGAACATCATCCAGGCCACGGCCCGAGACTGCCTGGCAGAGGTGATGTACCTCATCAGCTTCCACTACGCCAACCCCTACGACATCGTCTTCCACGTCCACGACGAGATCATCTGCGAGGTCCCGGAGGACCAAGCCGAGGAAGCGCTCGCCTGGATCCGGGACATCTTCAGCAAGAATATGCCCTGGAACGAAGGACTCCCGCTGAACGGAGCCGGATACATCACACCTTACTACCTAAAAGATTAGCACAATGCAAGCACTCAAAGAAAACGGCGAATTCGCAGACGAGGTCGTCACCCAGCTGGCCGTCATGGCAGAATGCGTCTACGGCGCAGAGCTCATCGCCTACCGGATGAGCAGGGTCCTGGACCAAAAGGGCATCACCGGCACCGTATTCCACAACCGGAAGCAGGCGCTCACCCGCGCCCGCCAGGCCCTGGACAACTGCCTCCACAACCTGGAGATAGCCTTCGACACCCAGGTCTTCGACAGAGCGACCCGGAACAGCGCAGAGCGCACAGAGGCACTCCACTACCAGGCCAATGACGTGGTCCAGGTCCTCCTCCTTTACTTCTCCCGCTGCGACGAAAGCGAGGGCAAGCGGGACGCCATCAAAAAGATGCTCCGCCGGTTCAAACAAAACCCCGGCCTCGACATTGAGAGCGTCATCGATTACTACAGAGTGAAATGACAGAGAGAGAATACCAAATATCAGTCGGTCGGTCAAGGACCGAAACCGCATGGATGAACAAGACCGTCACCTGGGCCACCCTGGCAGCCAGGCTCAAGAACTGCAAGCGGACCGCAGAGAGCGTCTCCGACTACAAGGCAATGAGCCGGCCCCAGAAAGGAAAGGCCAAGGACACCGGAGGATTCGTCGGAGGCCCCATCGACGGAGGACGCCGCAAAGGCGACAGCATCATCTGCCGCAGCCTCGTGACCCTCGACATCGACTACGGCCAGACGGACACACCGGACATCGTCGCAGATGTGCTCTACGACACCGCCTGGTGCCTTTACAGCACACACAGCCACACGCCCGAAACGCCGCGCTTCAGGCTCGTCATCCCGCTGAGCCGGGACGTCACCCCGGACGAATACATCCCTATCGCCCGCCGAATCGCAGAGCAAATCGATATAGACATCTTCGACAGCTCCACCTACGAGCCGAGCCGCCTGATGTACTGGCCCAGCTGCCCCAGGGACGGAGAGTACGTCTACCGCTGCAGCGAAGCAGACACGCCGCTGGACGCCGACGAAATCCTCGCCAGCTACAACGACTGGCGGAACGTCGCAGAGTGGCCGATGGACAAAAGGACGATGCGCCTGGTCCACGGCACCGGCGCCAAGCAAGAGGACCCGCTCACCAAGCCCGGATCCATTGGAGCCTTCTGCCGCGTTTACGGAATCACGGAAGCCATCGAATTCTTCCTGCCGGACGTCTACGAGAAGACCGCACACGATGACCGCTACACGTTCATCGGAGGAACCACCGCCGCCGGCCTTGTGATCTACGAGGACAAATACGCCTACAGCCACCACGGCACAGACCCCTGCTGCGAGAAGCTCTGCAACGCCTTCGACTTGGTGAGGATCCACAAATTCGGAGAGCTCGACCAGGACAGCGACATCAACACGCCGGTGGCCAAGCTCCCGAGCTTCGTCGCCATGGAGCGCTTCGTCAGGGAAGACCCCAAGGTCAGTGGCCAGATGGCCAAAGAGAAGCTGCACGAACTTAACGAGGAATTCAAAGACATCCCCGATGACGAGACGGACTGGATAGAGCAGATGCAGATGGACGAGCGCCGCAAGAACTTCCTCGCCTCGCCCTTCAATTTCGGACTCATCATCCGAAACGACCCGCGCCTCAAGGGAGCCGCCCGACGCGACCTCTTCAGGGCCCGCGACATCGTAGTCCGGGACCTGCCCTGGCGCAGCAAAGACATTGACCCATACTGGACCAACAGCGACGACAACGGCCTCATCGACTTCATGAGTGAGCACTACAGCCTCACCGGAAAGACCGCCATCCTGGACGCCTTCGATCTGGCCGTCAGCCAGGACTGCTACCACCCGGTGAGGGACTACCTCAAGACCCTCAAGTGGGACGGCACCCCGAGGCTCGACACCCTGCTCTCCGACTACCTGGGAGCCGTGGACTGCGAGCTCGTCCGGGCAATGACCCGCAAACACTTTGTAGCAGCCGTGGCCCGCGTCATGCGCCCAGGCGTCAAATACGATTACATCCTCACCCTCATAGGACCGGAGGGGCTCGGCAAGACCTCCCTCATCAGGACACTCGCCCGGGACTGGTTCGATAACAGCATCTCCAGCATCGACGGCAAAGACGCCATGGAGCAGATCCGAGGCAAATGGCTCGTCGAGATGGGAGAGCTCACCAACTACAAGAACTCCACCAGCGAGGCCTACAAGAACTTCATATCAAAGCAGGAGGACAACTACCGCCCGGCCTACGCCCGGAAGACCGAAACCTTCCCGCGGCAGTGCGTCTTTTTTGCCACCACCAACGAACCCAACTTCCTCAAGGGCAGCACCGGTAACCGCCGGTTCTGGACCGTGGAATGTGGGGAGGACATAACGACCAAAGACGTCTGGGACGACCTCCCCGGAGAGGTGGACCAGATATGGGCCGAGGCCGTGGTCCGGTTCCAGGAGGGAGAGACACTCTACCTGAGCCACGAGCTCGAGACCAAGAGCCGCGAGCTGCAGACAGCCCACAACGAGCTGGCAGCGGATGACCGCGCCGGCATGATTGAAGCCTTCATCCGGAAAGAGCTCCCGACCACCTGGGAGTCAATGACGATGAAGCAGAGACAGGACTGGTTCAGGCTCTCCAGCGAGACGGAGAGCTCGGAGCCCAGGATGAAGCGCGAGACCATCTGCGCCGTTGAGGTCCTCGTGGAGCTCTTCGGACAGCAGCTGGACGAGAAGACCCGCTACCGCACAAAAGATATCAACCAGATCATGCGCGAACTCCCGGACCTCGAGTACATCGGCAGAGGCTACGACAAGGCCTACGGACGCCAGCACAGATTCAAAATCAAAGACCCAGAATGAGGACCGTCAACGGAATCAACATCTACTGGCAGACCGAAGACGACCTGCCCAGCAGCTGCGGAAGCTGCCCCTTTTACTTCGACGGATCCACGTCCGTCCCAGGAGTCGGCAGCACGCAGGAAAGAGGACTCTGCAACCTCCGGGAGATGATGAAAAGCAGGTGGACTGACACCCCGCAGGCCTGCCTCCGCTTTTTCCGCAGGATCCTCAAGGCCCCGGACGGAGAGCGATACGTCATAGTTTTACGAGATGAGAACTTATAACTTTTTCACCCGATGCGCCATCCAGAACGCGCCCCTTTACCGGCTCAGGGAAAGAGCCCTCAACCCAAAAAACCTACACGAAAATGAACCCCAGAACAAGACAAGCAACCGGACACATCGACCGCGACGGACGGATGATCCACAGACACGATGAGGTCGCCGTGACCAGGCGGCCGCACTACATCAACACCAACTACGAGACCGAGCCGGCACGCCGCGCCCGCGTCCTTTGGGTAGGCCGGAAATGGCTCCTGTACTTCGAAAACGGAGCCACGGAAGACCTCAATAACTACGGCCAAAAAGAGCTCAAATTCATGGGACAATAGCCAAAAACGCATTGTCCCATAAAACGGGACAACAAAATCATTGTCCCACGATTGTCCCAAAGATTGTCCCACGCCCAAAAGACTGAAAGCCAAAGAGTTAGCCCCAAAATGGGACAATGGGACAATAAAATCAGCAAAAAAACATTTTTAGCGAATTATGTCGGAAACCAATAAGAAAGACTACATAAATGGCCCCTGCGGGAAAGTTACGCGCGCGCGAGTCCCATTGTCCCATTGTCCCAAAAAGCAGGAAAGCGAGAAGACTCTCGAGGCCCGGCTGCGGAAAGAAATCGAGAAGCGAGGTGGCATGGCCATCAAGCTGATGAGCCAACTCCACCGAGGACTGCCGGACCGGATGATCATCATGCCCCAGGGCTGCATCTATTTCGTCGAGCTTAAGAGCACCGGCGAAAAGCCCACCGGACTGCAGACCCACTGCCACAATCAACTCCGGAACCTCGGCCACACCGTCTACATCATCGACACCACCCAGCGCCTGCAGGACTTCCTGTTCATCCTGGACGTCGAGCAGCTGGAGAAAGCCAACTCACCCAGAAGATGAGATACACCCCGCACGCATACCAAGAGCGAGCCACGCAGTTCATCATCGACAACCGGTACTGCGCCCTCTTCCTGGACATGGGTCTCGGGAAGACGGTCGCCACACTCACAGCGCTCCAGCAGCTGAAGGAGGACTACTTCGAAATCGACAAGACCCTGGTGATAGCGCCCAAGTCCGTGGCCCGGAATACGTGGACAGGTGAGTCCCATAAATGGGACCACCTGCGGAGCCTCAAAATCTCCGTCATTATGGGCACGCCAGCCCAAAGACGGAAAGCCATCGAAGCGGAGGCGGACATCTACGTCGTGAACCGGGACAACGTCAAATGGCTCGTGGACTACTGCGACCTCGAGCTGGTCCGCTGGCCTTTCGACAGCGTCGTCATCGATGAGAGCTCCAGCTTCAAAAACCCGCAGAGCCGCAGGTTCAAAGCCCTGCGACGGATGCGCTGGCTGATCCGAAGACTCGTCCTGCTGACAGGCACGCCCAGCCCCAACGGACTGATGGACCTCTGGTCGCAGATAGAACTGCTGGACTACGGCAAGCGCCTGGGCCGGACCCTCACGATGTACAGACAGGAGTACTTCAGGCCCGGACGGCACAACGGACACGTCGTCTACGAATGGATCCCGAAGCCCGGATCCAGAGAACGGATCACAGACGCCATCAGCGACATCTGCCTCTCCATGCAGGCGAGCGACTACCTCGAGATGCCAGATCTCATCCAAGCCGGAACCACCATCGCCCTGAGCGACTCCGAGCAGAAAGCCTACCTGGAATTCGAGAAAGAGCAGCTGCTGGAAATCGACGAAGCAGAGATAGAGGCAGTGACCGCCGCGGCCCTTACCAACAAGCTGCTGCAGTTCACCGGAGGAGCCGTCTACGACTCCGAGCACGACTGGCACGAGGTCGGCCAAAGCAAGATGGAGGCCCTGAGCGACATTCTCGAAGCAACCGAGGAACCGGTCCTGGTCTTTTATGCCTACCAGCACGAAAAAGAGCGAATTCTGGCCAATTTTGGAAATTATCAGCCCGAAACCTTCAACGGAGAGCCCGAAATCCTCAAGAAATGGAACAATCAGGAAATCCGCCTGCTACTTTGCCACCCGGCCTCCGTGGCATACGGACTCAATATGCAGGAGGGAGGCAGGACCATCATCTGGTACACGCCCACCTGGAACCTCGAGCTTTACCAGCAAGCCAACGCCAGGCTCTACCGGCAAGGGCAGGACAGGCCGGTCCTTCTTTACCACATCGTCGCAACTGGCACGATGGACGAGAGGGTGATGGAGGCCCTCTCCGGAAAGGGAGACTGCCAGACCGCTCTGCTCCAGCGAATCAAGGAGTTAAGGAAAGTATAGGAAAATTCATTAACTTTGCACAAAACGAACAGGTACACATGGGAAACACTCACACACGACCACTGACGGAGGACGACTTCAGGGCAAACGAGGCCCGGAGGCTCCAGGAGCTGGCAGGCCTGATCAGGGCCACCGGCCAGACCGCACGACAGATAGCCGACGAGTGCCACCTCGACAAGCGGACAGTGCTGCGGGCCTTGAGGGCAGAACCGCTCAAGAGCGACGCCACCGCCCGGCTGGAGTTTTACGCCAAATACACAATCACCTATGGAATTCCGAAAGATAAAGCTCGGACGGCTCGAGCTTAACAAGGGCCAGGTCCACGGCCTGCCGGCGAACCCGCGAAAGTGGACCAAAGGCGACGTGGTCTCCCTGGCCAGGTCGATGGAGGAGACGCCCGAGCTTGCAGAGGCCCGAGGCGCCATCGTCTATCCGGTCGGCTCGGCCTTCGTTGTGCTGGGAGGCAACATGAGAGTGGAGGCAGCCAGGCACCTCGGCTGGCAGGAGCTCATGTGCGCCGTGCTCCCAGAGACCACACCCACGGAGAAACTCAAGCAGATCGTCCTCAAGGATAACTCCAGCTTCGGAGCCTGGGACGTCGACCTGCTGAAAGCGGACTGGGGAGAGTTCGAGTTCATGGACATCGGCATCAAGCTGCCGGACCTCCCGCCCAAGGGCAACAAGAAAGCCCGCGACGACGGCTACGACCCGAGCAGGATCCTGGGACGGAAGACCCCACCCAAGACCAAACGAGGTGACCTCATTCAGCTGGGAGAGCACCTCCTCATCTGCGCAGACACCAAGGACGTCCACGCCCTCGAAAAATTGATGGGGGGGGTAACTCATTAGCGGACCTTTTGGTGACAGACCCGCCCTACAACGTGGCAATAAGCAACAGCGACGGCAAAACGATAGAAAACGACGATATGAGCGACGGCGCCTTCCGAGACTTCCTCTACGGATGCTTTGTGGCAGTCAGGGACTGCCTCAAGGCCGGAGCCGCCTGTTACATCTGGATGGCCAGCAGCGAGATCGACGCCTGCATCGAGGCATACGAGAAAGCCGGCCTTCTTTACAAGCAGCTGCTGATCTGGGTGAAAAACTCGTTCACCCTGGGGAGGCAGGACTACCAATGGCAGCACGAGAGCTGCGTCTACGGATGGAAACCGGGAGCCGGTCACTACTTCAGCGACAGCCGCCGGGAGTCCACCGTCAAGGAAGACAAGCTGGACCTGGAGCACATGAGCAAGACGGACATGAAGCTGCTGCTCCAGCAGATCTTCGAGGAGAACGGCATACCCACCACCGCGCTCCATTACGACAAGCCCAGAAAGGACGACGAGCACCCGACGATGAAGCCGGTGCCCCTTTTCGGAGACCACATCATCAACAGCAGCCGCGCAGGCGACATCGTGCTGGACCCCTTCGGAGGCAGCGGCACAACCCTCATCGCTTGCGAGCAGCTGGGCCGGCGCTGCCGGATGGTGGAGCTCGACCCCGTCTACTGCGACGTGATCGTCGACCGGTGGGAGAAATTCACAGGACAAAAGGCCATCAGGCCGTAACGACTAAAGCACTATGGACAATGGCGAGGATCTCTTCAGCGGGCTCGACCTCTTCAGCTTTGACGGCAAGCCGCCGGTACCAGACGAGGCACCGGAGCCAGAGCCGGAGAAAGAGAGCAAGAGCAAAAAGGGACGGAAGCACAGATACACCGAGGTCTACGAGCTGACTCCGAAATTCGAGTACCGGCGCGCCTTCAGCGAAAGCAAGCTGCTGGACGCGCTGGCCGCTCCGGGCTTCCATTTCCAGGAGGGACACGCCTACAACTTCATCACCGCCGGAGACGTTGACAGCCTCTCATTTTTGAAAGCCGTCCTCCGGCAACAGGACCTCGACTACTGCCTGGCCTCCACCTGGTGCATGGGCGCAGAGGATATCCTGCAATTCCGGGAATGGGTAGAGGCCGACCGGATCCGGAAGCTCGACATTTACGTCGGCGAGATTTTCAGCGGCAGCTACGCCGTGGAGTTCCAGATGCTCAAGAGACTCTACCAGGACCACCCGGACCTTGGACGATTCGCTCTCTTCAGGAACCACAGCAAGGTCTACGCCGGCACCGGCCCGCTTTGGAGCTTTGGCATCCAGAGCAGCGCCAACATCAACACCAACCCCAGAACGGAAAACACCTGCATCACCATCGACCGCGGGCTGTTTGAGTTTTACAAGAAATACTACGACGGAATCAAATCCTTTGAATGATGAAATCAGGCAAGCACTACAGCAAGGCGCAGATCAAGCAGATCAAGGCGGACTTCCTCGAAGCGCTCAAGGCCAGCGCCGGCCTCGTCACCCAGGCCTGCAAAAAGGTCGGCATCGGATCCAGGAAGACCCTCTACGAGTGGCGCTCCAAGGACCCGGACTTCGACGCCGCCTGGGAGGAGGCCAGCAAGGAGGCATCCGAGATGGCGCTCGACCTCGCAGAGTCAGCGCTGATGCGCAACATCCAGGCAGGAGACACCAAGGCCATCAAGTTCTACCTCCAGTGCAAGGGCAAGCCACGCGGCTACGACCTGCGGCAGGAGATAGACCTCAACGCCACGGTCACCAGGCCCAAGGTCGTATTTGAAGACGACGAGGATGGCGTACAGGATTAGCAAAAAGTACAAGCCCCTCTGGGACGCCACGACCCGCTACACCATCGTCACCGGTGGCCGCGGATCGGGCAAATCTTATGCGCTCGCCTGCGCAATGCTGGACAGCACCTACGACGACGAGTTCAATATCCTCTACACCCGATGGAACCTCACGAGCGCCGAGGTCTCAATCATCCCGGAATTTGTCGAGAAGATGGACATCGGCGACTGCCGCAACGCCTTCTACGTCCGGAGGCGGGACGTCCAGAACCGCGCCACCGGAGGCCGCATCTGGTTCCGAGGCATCCAGCAAAGCTCGAAAAACCAGATCGCCAAACTCAAATCGCTGAACCGCCTGAAGACCTGGGTGCTTGACGAGGCCCAGGAGCTGATGTCGGAGGCGACCTTCGACACCATCGACCAGAGCATCCGTGAAAAGGATGCAGAGAACAGAGTCATCCTCGTCCTCAACCCAGCGGACATCAGCCACTGGATCTACCGCCGCTTTTTTGTGGAGCCCGGCGTGCCTTACGACTTCAACGGCACCAAGGGAAACGTGACCTACATCCACACCACCTGGGAGGACAACAAGTCCAACCTCTCCCAGAGCTTCATCGACATCGCAGAGGAGCTGCGCGAAAAGAACCCCGACAAATACGAGCACCTCTACGGAGGCAAATGGCTCGTCCGGAAAGAGGGCCTCATCTACAAGGACTGGCAGGAGATCCCCGAGGACGAGTACCCGGACGGCTTGCCCCAGTGGTGGGGAAACGACTGGGGCTACGGCGGAGACCCGGACGCGCTGGTGCGGATGTGTTACGACCCGGTCACCGGCACCCTCTACCTCAAGGAGATCTGCTACCAGACCGGCCTGCTGCCCCGGGACATCGCCGCCCGCATCATTCAGGACGGAGAGCAGCTGGTCCACCACTACGAGACCAAGCGAGACGAAAACGGAGAGCTGCTCCGAGGCGAGGACGGAGAGCCGCTCAAGTTCCCGGTCTATTACAGCCCCGGCCTTTGCGAGGTCTACTGCGACCCGGCCAGGCCCGACAGCATCGCCGAGCTCCGGAAGATCTACGGCATCAGCGCCAGCGGAGGAGTCAACCGCAGCAAGAGCGAGCGAGTCGCCTGGCTGCAGGGATTCCAGGTCCGCTACGTCGGCGCCCACATCAAGAGCGAGGTCGAGGCTTACAGCTGGAAACCCAACAAGGACGACGAGTCCATCTTCACCGACGAGCCCCAGGACGGCAACGACCACGCCATGGACGCGACCAACTACGGAGCCTTCACTCACCTCCACCGGATGGGCATAAGCAACCAAATGCACTGACCCATTGAGAGCAAAACCCGCAACCCTTTATAACTTCGCACAAAAGACAGCACGCCATGAAGATAATCAGCAACAAGGAATACAACCGGCTGCTCCGGATCAAGGGCTACTACGACGGCGACAACGCCGATAACGAGTACTTCAAACAGATCGCCGCCCAGCTGGTCGGCCTGCGCCTTCCCGGCATCACCGGCCTGGGACGCGAGGAGATCAAGAAAGCCTACGAGACCATCGCCCCGGTGAACGGAGTGGTGGATTACATCGCTGACAACGTGGGAGAGGTGATGAAATACCTCGAGCTCCGGAAGCTCAAACAGGACGGCAGCTACGACTACGTGGACAAACACTGGCTGCTGGACGTCCTGCGCAAGCCCAACGACCGCTACAACCTGCGCCGCTTCGGAAAGGCCTGGGCCGTGAACAGGCTCCTCTTCGGAGACGCCTGGGTCTACGCGCCGCTGACCGCCGGTAAAGACCGCAAGATAAACCCCAAGATCGGAATGTTTGTGCTGCCCAGCCAGAAAGTGTCCGTGGACGCCGGAGGCCTGAACAAGCCCATCAAGGGAGTCAAGCTCATCGGCACAACCGGCGACGAAATCGACATCGAGGGTAAGGTCTTCGAGAGCTTCGACTACAACCTGGACGATACCTCCTTCTTCGGGACCAGCAAGGTGGTGGCTGCAGCCGTCTACCTTTCCATCCTTGACAAGGGCATGAGGCGCCAGGACGTGGCGCTGGACAACGGAGGCGTCTCCGGCATCATCACCCCCAAGGCAGACAGCGAATACGGCATCAAGCCCCAGGACGCAGACCAGGTCGAGAAAGACGTGAACGGCTCCGGCAGCTTCAACAAGCTCAAGGCGCTGCGGACACCCATCGAGTACCACGCCATCGGAAACACCCCGGTGGACCTGGGCATCCTCGCATCACACAAAGAGGCCGTCACCGCCCTCTGCTTCGTTTTCCGTCTGCCGGTGGACCTTTACTATGGCCAGGCCAAATACGAAAATGCCAAGGAGGCAAAGAAGACCATCTACGAGCAGCAGGCCATCCCGCTGGCGGAGGAATTCGCTCAGGACCTGCTCTCTTACTGCAAGCTGGACCAGGAGTTCGAGCTGGTCATCAACCGGGACGAGATCCCGGCCCTCCAGGAGAAACCCACCGAGGTGCTGGACCGCATCACCAAGATGCACGGCACCCTCAACGAGCTGCGAGAGGCAAACGGTTTCGATCCCATCGACGAGCCCTACGCCGACGAGCCCATCCTGCCCATTGGCGTCCAGTTCGGAAACGAGACCTACGACATCAACGAAACCGAACCGGCTCCCGCAAATTAAGACCGGGCCCCAGGCCGGGCACACCCTCTGCGACATAGCCGCGCAGACAAGTGAAACGGCGGGCATACTTGGGGCCTTTTCAGAACAATGATAAAAAAGCGACGCATAACAGCGGCAGAGCGAAAGCACCAAGACTACCTCCGCCGCAAAGGACTCAAGGTCGGGCACGTTTACGAGGCCCGGCTTTTGCGCGCCCGGGCTCACGAGGTGAAACGAGTGCTGGACATCTGCGCCCAGTATGACAACCCGCAGCACTGGCCCGGCCTCATTGACACCTACCTGGACGAGACCGGCTACCTGCCCAAGTGGTGGAACGGCCTCTATCAGGACACCGGCCTGCCGATGTGCAAGAGCACGGCCCGCGACCTCAACCAGGCCAAAGCCGCGGAGGACGATATGCTCTGGCTGGGCAGCCTTCAGGACTACGCCGCCAACCGCGCCGGATCCGAAATCGTCGTCGTCAGCGGCACCCTCCGAGAGACCCTCATCGACATCCTCCGGGACGAGATGGCAGAGGAATACGGCCTCGGCATCGAGAAGCTCACCAAGCGCATCTACAACAAGTACAAGGAGCTCGCAAAGTGGCAGGTCCGCCGCATCGCCCAGACGGAGTCCATGGTCGCAATGGCGGACGCCGCCAACATCGCAGCCGGCACACTGGACATCGGATTCACCAAGCAGTGGTGCATCAGCGGCCTGGGCAACACCCGGGACACCCACGAGATCATGGACGGCATCGAGGTGGACCAGACGGAGCCCTTCGAGCTGCCAGGCGGGATGCTCATGTACCCGCACGATGGGAGCCTCGGAGCCGACGCCGCGGAGATCATCAACTGCGCCTGCTGCTGCATCCGCCGGCCCAAGTGAGCAACCAAATGCACGGTAAAAAATCAGCATAACCACGGAACTCTTTATAATTTCGCACAAAAGACAGCACGCCATGAACAAAGAGACCCAATACAAGACCCACATCCATCAGGTCGAAATCAAGGCCAAGAGTGAGGATGGCAAGACCCTCCACATCAAGGCCTATGCCTGCGCCTTCGGGAATGTGGATAGCTGGGGAGACCTCATAGCTCCCACAGCCTGCGACGACTTCCTCAAGAGCGAGGACGCCAAGCGCATGAAGCTCTGCTACCAGCACGACTCGCACGAGGTCATCGGTGTGATCACCGACAAGGGAGTGGACGCCATCGGCCTCTGGTTCGAGGCGGACATCATCGACACCGCCACCGGCCTCGACGTCCAGAAGCTCATCAAGGCCGGCGCCATTGATGAGTTCTCCATCGGCTACTACGCAGACAAGTACCGCTACGAGAAGATGGACGGCTACGAATACGAGATCCGAGTTCTTGAGGCCATCACCATCGTGGAGGTCTCACCGGTGACCCGGGCCGCCAACCCCAAGGCCATCCTCCTGGACGCCAAGAGCGAAAAGGAAATGGCCTCCAGCTTGCAGACGATGGCGCCCGAGGACTTCCAAGCCCTCAAGACCGCCGTCGATAATGAATTTGCAAGGCGAGTGCTCGCCAGTTTATAAATTAACCATAACCCAATCCAGCCATGACTGAATTCGAAAAGAAAGCGGAAGAAATCCGCCAGAGCGCCGAGCAGGCAAAAGCCGAAGCTCAGGCCGCCAAGGCTGAAGCAGCTGCTGCAAAGGCAGAGGCCGAAGCCGCCAAGGGCGAGCTCGCCACCAAGAGCGCTGAGCTCAAGACCGCCCAGGAGAACATCGACAACCTCGACGCCAGCGTCAAGGAACACGCCGCCACCATTGAGGAGCTCAAAAAGTCCCTCAAGGCCGCCAAGAGCGTAGGCTTTAAGGCCGCCTTCCGTGCAGCCCTCGAGGAGAAGAAAGAGGCTATCAAGAAAGCCATCGATTCCAAGACCGAAAAGTTCGAGGTCACCCTCGAGCTCAAGAACGTCAACGACATCGGTACCAGCCAGATCAGCCCCAACAACCGCCTCGGCATCGCCGACGATCCCACCATCTACGCCGCTGCCCCCGTGGCCAACGCATTCATCGTAGCCTTTGGCCTGCGCCCTCGCACCGCCAACAAGCTCGGATGGATCGAGTCCACCAAGCAGGCCGTCGTAGACTACGTGGCCGAGCTCGCACAGAACACCAACAAGAGCGACGTCTCCTTCAGCGAGAAGACCCGCGCATTTGGTAAGCTGGCCACCCTGGTCCGCATCTCCACCGAATTCGAGGACTGGTTCGAGCAGCTCTACAACTACTGCGTGAACCAGGGCGTCCGCATGATCGAGGACAAGCTCGACGAGGAGATCTGGAAAGGCGTCGGCGCTGACTCCGGTGCAGGCACCAGCCCCAACAAGATCTACGGCCTTAAGAGCCAGGCCACTGCCTTCTCCGCTCTTGCAGCCCACGCCGTTAAGAAAGCCAACGAAGCAGACGTCATCTTCGACGCCGTCGACCAGATCGGCAAGGAGGGCTTCCACGCCAACGCCGCCTTTGTGACCTGGGCTATTTTCCGCGCCATCAAGTCCCTCAAGGACGAGAACGGAAACTACCTCTACGACAAGATCACCGGAATGCTCTCCGGCATTCGCATCTACCCGACCACCCGCCTCTCCTCCGGTGAGATCCTCGTGGCCGACACCAACGCCGCAGAGGTCTATGCTGGCAACAGCTTCGAGCTCGAGTTCATCCGCAACGGCGCCTACGACGCATACGACGTCTACTTCCGCAAGGCCGCGCAGACCAAGGTGCCGACTCCCAACAAGAAAGGCCTCATCTACGTCGCCAGCGTTGCGACCGCCATCACCGCTCTCGCCCCGAGCGCATAACCGCCCACCTCGCCCCGGGAGCCGGATCGCCATCGCCGGCTCCCTTTTTTCCTTTAAGCATTGACGCCGATGATACAGGTACGAATTATAGAAAGCGGAGAGCCGCAGACTGACCACCTTGAGCAGTTCAAACAATACGCATCAGTCCCTGACGACAGCCGGGACGGCGTGCTGCAGAAGATGCTCAAGAGGGCCATGCTTGCCGTCCAGGAGCACTCGGACACCGCCCTCCTCCCTTGCAAGTTCGAACTGACCATCACCGACGTCAAGCCGGAAGACAGGATCCGCCTCTATCAAGGCGGAAAGACCGTCACCCGGGCAGAGGACCAGGACGGCCAGCCGGTCGAATTCACCCAGGAGGGAAGCAGCATCCGCGTCAGCAGGCGCTGCGCCACCCTCGTGGTCGTGTACCAAAACGAGGTCAACATCCCCGAGGCCGAGAAGCTGCAGCCAGTCGTCTGGCAGCTGGCCACGGCCATCTACGACGGAGAGGACCCCAAGGTCCAGGCTTCCATCTTGAAAACCACCTACGGACTATGAGACGAGACCCCCAGAACGCCCGCCGGTTTAATGACCGCGTAATCCTCACCAAGGCGGTGGCCACCGTTGACTCGATGAGCCACGCCGCAATGGGGACGCCACGGATCGTGCTGGAGGCCTACGCCCAGGTCCGGCAGATGAGCGCCACGAAGACGATGCTCACCTTCCAACAGGCAGACGTCGTCGGAGTGGACATCGAAATGCGAAAGCCCGCCGTGGACTTTGACGGACTCATCTGGAGAGGGCACGAGGTCCACTTCCCCACGCCCGAGGACGTGGACAACCGCGGAAGATACATCCGCATCAGCGGCTGGTACCAGAGCGACGATCCAATCCAGGAGGAGCCCGAGCCAGAGGAGGAAGACTAATGGCCGGGCCCCTCGATGTGGAGGGCCTCGACAAGCTGCTCCGGGCCTTTGACAGAGCGGAGAAAGACGTCCGCAAAGCAGCGATGAAAGGACTACAGAAAGCCGGCCTCGGCATCATCGCAGATGCGCAGATGAACCTGCGCGACAACAGCTCGGTGGTGACAGGCCTCCTCCGCCAAAGCGGCAAGGTCCAAAAGGTGGACGAAGAAAACCTCGACGTCGGCTTTTTTGATTCACAGAACAGACAAAGCGGCTACGCCTACTTTGTAGAGTACGGAAGACGCGCCGGACGGATGCCACCGCCGGATGAACTCGCGCAATGGGCATACAAGAAATACCAGCTGCACGACCGGAAAGCAGCCCGGGCCGCAGGATGGGCGCTGGCAGTGAAGATAGCGAAAGAGGGCACGAAGCCTCATCCATTCTTTGCTCCAGCGATTGACAAAAACAAGAGCAAGATCATCGACGCCATAGGAGGCGCGATAAACGACGAAACACGATGAGCATCCTCTCTCGGATTTTTCAAAGATGGCCCCGCCATCAGGTTAGCGGATACCGGACGATTTACAACGCCCTGGTAGCCCAGCTTACCCGCCAGGGAGTGACCATCGGCGGAACGGCAAAATATCCCAGAGTGGAGATCCACTCAATCAGGGAGCAGGAGAGGCTCGACAAAGACGGAGCCCTCCGACAGATAAACGTCACCGTGGAGAGCATCAGCAACCGGAGCCTCGGAGAGGCCACCACGATGAACGAAGACAACCTCCGGCTGCTGACCGAAAATGAACTGGAGCTCACCGGATGGACCTGCCTCGGCATCCTCCCGGTGCAGCTGCAGGACATGACGGAGAGCAGCGACACAAACAAGATCATATACCGCCTGCTCCAGGAGGTGACCATCTACCTGGAAAAGACGAAAACCGATACACAGCCGGAGACCCCGGCCCAAGAGCAAGAAAACAATTAAAAGCAATAGACCATGGCAGAACTTGGAAACATCCGCCGCGTTTATATCGTAACCGGCACCAACGAGCTCACCTACACCTGGCTGTCAGGCGAGCAGACAAACTCCTTCAACAGGACCGCCGAGGCCATCGAGACCAGTGACAAGAGCACGCAGTGGGCCCAGTTCCTCTCCGGAAAGAAAGGCGCTACCGCTGAAGTTACCGTCTACACGGACGACAGCAACGCCCAGCAGAAAGCAGCCCTGGCCGGGCTGCATAACGGCTCCACCGTTAAGGTCTTCATTGGCACTCTCTCCACCGGACAGAGCCCCGCACCCTCTGCTGGCGACCTCTTCGACGCCGTCGTGACCGCCATCAGCGACACCAACGACAATGGCGCCGTCGCTTCCCGCTCCATAAGCCTCACCGCCACTGGAGCCGTCACCCACACTCCCGTAATCTCCTAACACCTGAAGCACCATGGCAGAACTCGGAAACGCACGCAAAGCGTACATCACACTCGGCAGCTCCGGCACACCCACGACCTGGCTCTCCGGAGAGCAGACCAATTCCTTTAACAGGACCGCAGAGGCCATCGAGGTCTCCGATAAGAGCACCCAATGGGCGCAGTTCATCGCGGGCAAGAAAGGCGCTACCGCTGAAATCACCGTCTATACGGATGACACGGCAGACGGCCCTCAGTACAATGCCATCAAGGCCCTCCACACAGGAGCGACCGTCCGCGTTTTCATTGGCAAGCTGAGCGGCAGCACCGCCAGCCAGGGCGACGTCTTCACCGCCATTGTCACCGCCATCAGCGACACAAACGACAACGGCGCAGTGGCCAGTCGTAGCATCAGCCTCACCGCCACCGGCGAGGTAACCCATTATCCCGCACTGAGCTAATGAGGACCCTACGACGGAAGATACAGCTAAAGGACGGAGTGGAGGTGGACACCCTCTTCACTCCGCACCTTTTTAGCTACAAGGATGAGAAAGGCCTCGCCTTGGAGACCGACACGGCCAGCTTTAATTCGGTGCTGGAAGCCTACGCCGACATCTACTTCCTGGCGGCCATCAACGCCTGGGAGCTGGACGGAAAAGGCACAGCCGACGACTTCCCGCACACCCGCGGAGACTTCCACGAATATGCAGCGGCCAACCCGCGCGAATTCGCAAAGGATGTGGACTTCGCCGTTCAGGCGCTCACCGGAAAGACAGCCAAGGAATTAGTCGTCGAAAAGCAGAAAGAGGAGAGCGCCGCCGCAGAGCAAGCAGCCCCCGCAGGTAAAAAAAAAGCATTTGCCTGGATTGGCCGGCTATTGAGGCGTTCCTGATAGGCCGCTGCGGACTGACTGAAGACCAGGCTGCTCGAACCAGCTACCACGAATACCAGCTCCGCTTCAAAGGCAAAGAGCAGGAGACCCAGGAGCGCTGGACCGTCGCAAGGTGGATGATGTGGCAGGAGATGCTCCTGTCCCCGAACATCAAACCCGGGCGCAAACCAAAGACTCCGCAGGCCTTCTGCCGCTTCCCTTGGGAGCAGACCGAAGCAGAGGAGCTGGCCGAGAAAGCAAAGCAGTACAGGATCACCCCGGAGGAGGAGGCCGAACTCAATCGAATAATGAAAGAATGGGAGGCCAGCAAGGCCTCAAAATCTGCAACAGACAATGAGCAAGATAGGTGATCTCTTCGTCCGACTCGGACTCAAAAAGGACGAATTCTCCAGAGGCATCAAGGATGCCAAAAAGGAAACCGAGGGCTTCGGAATCGGTCTGAAGAATATGGCCGCCGGAGCCAAAGTGGCGTGGGCCGCCGTGGCCGCCGCCGTGGTAAAATTTGCCACGGATGCCGTCAAGATGACCCAGAAATGGGGAGACCAATGGAGGACCACGATGGCGGGCGTCAACGCCGCCTATGGCTCCTTCGTCCGCCAGCTGGCCAGCGGCGAGGGATTCTCTAACCTCTTCGCCAATATGCGCGAGGCTGCCAGGCTCGCCCGGGAGGCCGCCCAAGAGCTGGACGAGGTCTTCGAGAGAACCACAAGCTACAACTACACCGAAGCACAGACCAACAAGGAGATCGCCCAGCTGCAGCTTATTATGCGCGACAGCTCCAAGAGCGACAAGGAGCGAATGGCTGCCGCCCAACAGATCATCCAGAAGACGGAGGAGCTGGGCCAACTCAAGAAAGACATCGCCACTCAAGAGGCCGACGGCTATCGGAAGCAGCTCAAGTCCCAGACGAAGATGAACGACGACGAGATCAACTTCCTCGTCCGCGAATACAACCAGAACAAAGCCATCATCGACCAGGGCCGCGCCTATCTCAATGAACGGAAGCAGGCCCAGAAAGACAAGACCTGGCTGAGCATCGGCGCCGCCCTTGACGACACACCAGGAGGCTCGGCCCTGGGCCAGATGCGAGACGATGCCGCACAGAGGGTGAAAGACCTCGACGCCGCCACCTCGCAGGCCGTCAAGGACGTGGCCGCCGTACTGCAGAAATACGACAAAGGCAACGATGAGCTCATCAGCAATCTCGCAAAAGCAGAGGTCGCCGTCATCAACGTGGATACCGCGATGTACCACGCCCAGATGCGCGCAACCTCGATGCTCGGATCCTTGAGCAAGGCGGGCTCCGGAGTGAGCACAGACGACACCACGGATCCAGGAGCTGAAGCAGCCGCGAAGATTCAACAGCGAGCAGTGGACTCGGCCAAGAGCGAGCTGCACCTTCTGGCAGAGAAATACAACGCCGAGAAAGCCCTGCTCCAGCAATATGGAATGGACACCGAGGCGCTGACCAAAGAGTACGAGGCCAACACCTACAAGATCCTCCTCGACTACACCAACAAGCGCGGTGCCAACGCCCAGGAGCGAGAGGCCCTGCTACGCGAAGCCTACAAGGCAGAGAAAGACGAGCTGCAGCAGGCCGGCATCGACACCACCACCCTGACGGACACCTTCATGAAGCGCCTGCTCGAGATATCCGACGAGGGCTTCCAAGAATTCGTGGATCAGCTCGATGAGGAATTCCCCATAGAGCTGGAACCTATCGAGATAGTCGACGACGAATTCCAGGCCTGGCTGGACCAGCTGGAGCGAAACGTGGAGAGGGCAAAGGAAATCACCGAAGACTTCCACAACGCCGTGGTCGCCGGCTTCAGTGATGCCTGCCAGGAGATGGCAGACCAGCTCTTCGGACTTGAGGACTTCAATCCCGCATCCGTTATCAAAGCTCTGCTGGACCCCCTCTGCAAGATGGCCATCACCGCCGGTGAGATCATCATGCTCGAGGGCATCGCTACCGTAGCCGCCAAGGACGCCCTGCTCTCCTTCGGATGGACCGGCTACGGAGCTATCGCCGCCGGCGCCGCTCTTATGGCAGCTGGCGCTGCGGCAAGCGCCGGCCTCGCCGCACTTGCGAAGAACGGAGGCAGCGCCACGTCCTCCAGCACCTACCAGGGAGGAGGCGGAGCCGCCTCAACCCAGACCATCAAGACGGAGCTCGAGGTGGTGGTGACCGGACGCATTTCCGGACGCGACCTCGTCCTCTCCGGACAGAGAACCGTAAGCGAGAACAACCGATGAGCTACCTACCCACAACATACCAGCTGAAATATTACAGCGAGTTAACCAACGAGCGAAACGAAAAGGTCCGTCTGGAAATCCACCAGAAAGGGACCCTCACCTCCGACTTTCCGAAGCAGATCGGAGAGCTGCGCGACTTGCAGCTCAACGTCCTCGGAAACAGCGCTGACGTTTTCGCGCCCATCATCAAGACGGAGCTCAACTTCAGTCTGGTGGACACTTGGGACATTCCGTCCGGAGTCCAGGCCAACAGCATCAAGCACGGAGCCTGGGAGGAGTTCTACACCCCCGACAGCACCGGCTACCTCGTCATCGTCAAGACCACCGCCCCAGGAGGTAACACCTTCGCCACGCGCTGGTCCGGTTACATCACCCCAGACAGCTGGCAGGAATACATCCACTATCACGGCATCGTAACCATCACCGCCCGAGACAACATCGGCCACCTGCAGGACTTCGACTTCGATCTGACGGGAGACGAGTCCGGGACGGTCACCATCCAGCAGCTGATCACAGCCGCAATGCAGAAAATCAACCTGCCGATGGACCTCTCCTTTAACGACTCCAGCACCGGAGACCTCGAGAAGCTCGAGACAACAGGTACGACCAACGGCGTCCTCGATTTGAGAATGAACACCTCGCTCTTTAAGGACGACGACTGGCAGACCGTCCTGAGCGACGTGCTCGAGGCCATCGGCTACGTTTTGAGATACGAGGACAGCAACAAGATCGTCTGCTTCCCGCTCCGGAACTTGCAGACCTGCGGAACCACCAGCCTGAACCCGGGCACCACCGAGATCAAGTTCCTCGACGGAACCAGGACCCTCGACCCGGCCTACAAAGACATCACCGAGGAAATCGGGTTCGAGCCCAAGGACAAAGTGGAGGTGCCACCGGCTGGAGGCGTCCAGTTTAGTCCGAATTATACCGGCAGCTACACGGCATATATGCTAAAGGAAGACGGCACCTCCCTCGGCAATTCCTACGGCGCGCTAAACGAGATCTACAGCGGAGGACCCTACTGGAATGGAACGCAGAGCCAGCGCCGCGCTTTCCTGGACATAGCAACTCGAGAGCTCACGGACGATGCCCAGCGCAGAGAGGGCGACGGCTTCAAAGAGGCACTATTCATCGCCGCGAATGCCAGCGGCGACTCAATTACCCCGGTTTGGAAGCATTACATGGCCGACGCCACCGGGCGCTTTACATTCGTCTTCAAAGAGAAACCCGCGTGCCTCGACAGCAACGGAAAACTTGACATCGCCTCATACCTCAAGCTCTACAAGATAGGAGTCCAGGTGAACTTCGTCACAAATGGCCAGACCTATAACCTCAACTTCCACGAGGCGGGTGGCTATTATTGGGATACCCTCGGAGCTGAGACCATCGACATCTTGATGCAGAACGACAAGCACGAGATATCGCTGGAGTTCCTCAGCCAATACGGAATGGGCCACGGCTATCTGGAGATAAAACTGATGTGGATCCAGTACCGATGCACCACGAGCACCTACAACGGCAACGGATGCTACGCCCGCTTGGAAAGCATCGAGCTCCAGCCCTGGACCACCAACGGCCAGATCAAGAGCGACAAAGTCCATACGACGAACAACAATGGATACAATGTCCGCTGTACCAGGAACCCCCGCCTCGGAGTGCTCAGCGCAGAGAGAACACCATCTCTGCCGGGCTTTTATGAAAAGGCGCTCTTCTGCACCGATTCCAACGGAACAATCATCCCGGCGCCCTACAAATGGAAGTGGAGCGACGAGAGCACATACACGCCATTCCCAGTCCAGATTCATAAGCAGCTGCTTTGCTTCTACCACGAGACCACAGAGCTCCTGGAGGGTGACTGCCTGCCGGCCATCGATTCCGTGGCCGCACGATTTGACAAGCTGATGCTTTACGGAGGCAGGACGCACATCGTCCTCGGCGGCACCTTGGACTTTACGACTGGGCGCTTCAGGACGCTCCGGATGCGTACCTTCTTCACGTGGGCTGAGCTCTGGGGAGGAGGCGAGCAGGCTGCCATCGCCGTGGTACCGACAGCCGCAGATCTTACCCAGACCTCCGGCGTGGCCGTCCGAATTGACTGCAACACCAGCTGGCGAATCAGGACCCTGCCATCAGGCCTCACGGCCTCGTCCAGCTCCGGAACCGGGACCTCTTACATCAGCATCTATCGAGACCAGAGTTTTAATGGCGGAACCGTGGTCTTTGAGACGACGGACGGACAGCACACAGCGAACCTCGTCCTCACCAGGCAGACCACAGGAGTGTTGGCGATGGTCAGCGTCGGCAGCGACCTCGACGATATGAGCTTCCCGTTGATTGAGGGCATCTACGCCATTGAGATCAGCTTCGATCCTGACGAGGAGGGCATGGTCTTCCTGAACTTCCCGAGCTGGATCCACTTCAACGATGCCGATGCAGAGGGCGGCGTTATTTACACGCCTGGCGTCTACTATTTGTGGCACGACGAGGGCCTGACATCGGAGCTCCCGAGAGACGGATACATCGAAGCTCAAGGCGCCGGCACCGGAGCAGAGGCCCGGCTCTACGTAAAGCAGTGGGGCTAAGCAACCAAATGAACACCTCGAAAACGGCAAGAGCAAAAAACCTTTAATAACTTGCAGACAAATGGCAACGATAACACTCAAACCCATACGGCAGCAGACCGACGTCATACTGCGAGTGACCCTGACCGACAACGGAGTCAGGGTCAGCTGGCTGGACGCCGAGACCATCCGCGCCTTCCTTTACTCCGAGAGGCAGAGGATCATAGACGGCCCCTGCACCTGGGAGGTGGACAGCGAGGACGACACCATCCTCGTCTGTCATTACGATGCACACCAGCCCCAGCACCTCGGAAAGACGAAGCTCATCGTCGAGGTGACTATCCAGGACCAGACGTCGACCTACGACAAATACGCCCTCGAGTTCGTGGCCACCACAGACGAGACGCAGGACGACGGCACGACTGCAGAGGATGAGACCGCAGAGGTGGACATCGACGTCACAGACGTGGATACCAGCATCCTCACCGGCGCCATTCAGGCAGCGCTCGATGCAGCGGAGGCAGCCAACGCCGCAGCCGGACACGCGCCCTACATCAGCGAGAACGGCAACTGGTTTATCTGGGATGCTACCACCGGAGACTACGTGGACTCCGGTACCAGCGCCACCGGGCCGGAGGGCCCTGCAGGCCAGGACGGACGAGACGGCCAGGATGGCCGCGACGGCGCAGACGGACAGGACGGAGCAGACGGCCAGGACGGACGAGACGGAGTGGACGGAGGCATCCTCTACCCGACGTTCAGGATCGACGCCGCGATGCACCTGAAGATGAGCGACGCCGGAGAGAGCGCCAACCAGCGCTTCGAGGTGGACAGCGCCGGCCATTTCAAAATGACAATTTAAACGACAAGAGCAATGACAATAGACCTCGGCAAAGTTGCAATCACCGCAGGAGGCAACTGGAAAAACAACGTCACCTACGAGGCACTGACCCTCGTGGTCTTTGCAGCGCTGGACGGAGGTGATGGCTGCGGATACATCAGCCTCAAGAACAACCTCGGAGTGACCCCGGGCACAGACGAAACTACCTGGAAGAAAGCTGCCGAGGCCGGCCAAAGCATCTACACCCTCTGCGTCGCCCACGGCACCTTCGTAGGCACAGAGGAGGAATTCGTCGCAGCATACAACGACGCCGTCACCGCCGCAACAAACGCAGCGAGCGCAGCGAACAGCGCCGCCACCTACGCCCAAAACACTGCAGACACCGCCGCCGCGGAGGCCGCTGCCACAGCAGCCAGGGCAGCCCAGGCCGCGGAGGCTACCGCTGCAGCTGCTGCATCCCAGGCCCAGCAGACCGCAAACGAGGCCGCCGCGGAAGCCCGCGAGGTCTCCGACGCAATGGTAGTCAGGATGGAGACCTTCGACGAAAATGAGGAGGCCCGCCAGAGCCACGAAGAAGACCGCCAGGAGGCAGAGACTGCCCGAGAGACCGCGGAGGAAGCGAGGGCATCTGCAGAGACCGCCCGAGAGACCGCGTCCGCAGAGGCGACCGCAGCTGCCACGGCAGCCGCAGCCGTCGCAGAGGAGAAAGCCGGCGACGCCAATGATGCAGCCGCCGCTGCCTCCGCAGCCGCCGCTGAAGCAGAAGCCGCCACGGAACAGCTCGAGCAGCTGACCACCGGCCTCATCGGACTCAAGGTGGAAGACGGAGAGCTCATCCTCGTCCAGAACGCGCAGACCGGAGTGGCCCAGACCGGATCCATCGATGACGACGGAATGGTCACTATCGAATTCACCGTATAACCAAAAACCCGCATACAATGTCCGCATCATCCCAAATCATCCTCGGCCCGGTGCCCCATTTCAAAAACGAGTGGGCCTCCGGGACCAACTACAAGAAAGGAGCTATCGTCTATCACAACGGCAGCTCCTACACCGCGCTCATAGCAAACCCGAGCACCGAGCCGTCCTTCACCTACGATCCAGCGGCTGGGACCTTCACCGTCTCCGAGGGATGGGGCCTGCTGGCCGTCGGCGCAGCCGCAGCGAGCGAGACTCTCCTCGGAGAGTTCAAAGCTGCCCTCGGCTACTCTGCCGAAAAGAGCATCATCACCCTGACCGCAGGAGAGACAGGCAAGTACGTCAAGTGCGCCACACGATCCGCGGCAGCCAACGCCAACTTTAACATCTCCGAGCCCTTCGACGTGGAGGCCTGCACCGAGCTGCTGATCAAGACCGGATACAACCCGAGCGACAACACACACGCCGCTCTGGACATTTCCGTCATCGCCCTCTACGAGGAGACGGAGCGCATCCGCACCGTCCAGAAGAAAAACAGCCAGAACCAGCCGCTCTACTACGTCGTGATCATCGACCCTGAGACCGGCAGCGAGACCGTCACCACAGAGGAGACCACCGTCGACACCGGGCATCCGGTCTACATTCAGGAGACCTATACCGAGCACCGCTACCTCCCCAACAATGAGGACCGCTTCGTGAAGATCCCCGACACCGGCTACTACGTGGCGAACATCCCCCAGAGCTGCAAGTGCGTCGTGAGTTACAAGCCCGGCGTGACAGACCTCGAGGTCGTCGCCATCAAATACGGCTGCCTGGCCAACCTCACCTCTCAGCTTTATGGCATCTACGAGCACCGCACGATGGCCGAGGCCGTCGCCTCGCTCGCAGAGCGCCTGCGGGCCCTGGAGGACAGCATCGGCAAGCTCGGAAAGGTGACAGCCGAGAGCGTCGACGCCCTCGAGCTGACCAAGTACCTCTACCCGACGGTGCTCTACGGCGCCGGCGTTCCGGCAGCGGCCACCAAGCCCGCCAACCTTCCCGAGGGCCTGCCTTGGGACGGCATCCCCGCCTTTAAGGGCCAGCTCTACATCAACACCGAAGCCGCATCCGGTGGACTTTACTACGCCAAAGACGTGAACGCCGTAAGCGACTGGATCAACGCATAAAAACCGAAAGCCATGATCAAATACTACGACACCGAGGCCGCATACGCAGCCGACGCCAAATCCCCATTTGAATCGCAGGTCTCCCTGGTGGGAGAGAGCAACGCCATCCACTACGATGGCCGTAACGTCATCGTCGGAGCCAAGCACGCCAAGACCGGCAGCATCGTCGTCCTGGACGGCAACAGCGCCCTGCATTTCGTGGCGCTGGACACCTTCAGCAGCTCCAGCTTCATGAGCAACTACACCGTCGTCGGAGTGGTCGCCGTCGGCGTAGACCACAAGGACTACCGCGGCAAGCTGGTCATCGTTCACAAGACCAACACCAGCAAGCAGTGGAGCGCCATCTACAGCTTTAAGCTCACTGGCTACACCCTGGACGGCACCGACCGCTCAGGCGTCCTCACCGTCCGCAGCGCGAGCGACTGGGGCACCGGAGTGGACTACACCATCAACTACAACGCCGACAACGTCGCAGACTTCCTGACGACCCTCAATGCCTACTTTAAGAGCACTGCTCCCTTCACCACCCAGCAGTGGAGAGCCGACTCTGACGCCCAGGGCAACATCACCCTGTCCTTCCTGTTCACCGACTACCGCCAGGCCAGCAACAGCGCCAAGTCGGGCTTCTCCATCAGCGCCAACCTGCTGCCCGGCATCCCGGCCAGCAGCGCAATGCTCCGCGTCAACGGTCAGCGCTCCGGAGAGGGCAGCATCAGCAACTGGGACCGCGCCCTCGCTTATTATCGCAACGACAACGGACCCTCCGCATACCAGGGAGGCCGCACCAGCGACCAGGGCAGCAACGTCAAGCAGACGTACCCCATCAACCTCCCGACCTGGCTCGGTACCAGCGCACAGAATCCCGGCGACTTCTGCGCCGGCCTTCGCGCCATCTACGGAGAGGGAGAGGCTGGCTGGCTCAAGTTCATGGAGACCTGCCTCCCGGTCCGTCCGACCAACTACGGCCCGCTGGGAGACAAGGCCACCTACGGAGACGGAAAGCGCAACACCTACCAGATGGCAGGCGTCAAGTTCATCAAGCAGGACAACACGGAGATCGTCGCCTTCCCGGCAGCCGACTACTGCGCATCCGTGGTCTACAACCACGAGCTCCTCAAGAAAGGCGCCTGGCAGCTGCCCGACGTGGACACCCTCAGCGGGATCCTTTCGACGATCAAGTACGGAACCTCGGCAAGCCGTGACGCAGACCCCGTCAACAGAGCCCTCAACGCCATCGGCGGCAGCGCCATCTCGAATGGTTCGGGCATCTGGTCCGCATCCCGTTACTACGCCAACGGCGCCTGGTGCTCCTACGGCACATACGGCGTCCTCGGCAGCTACGGCATGTACTACTCGAGCCTGGCGCTCCCGGTCGCGCTTTTAGACGTGAGCGAAGCGAACATCTAAACCTTAAACCTTGGCGAGGCCGCTCCGGCGGCCCGCCTTTTCCCTTACCAAGATGCACAGCGAATACAGAGATCCAAAGCCACTGCCCGGAGAAAGACCGGTGCCCAGCATCAAGGTTGACGCCCTGAAGCTGCTCGGGCTCTTGCTCAGGGCAGAGCTGATGATGACCGCCGTGGACCGCAGGCGCTACGCCAACCGGGCCATCGAAGCAATCGAAGACGTCATCCGGGACTTCCAACTCGCCCACGACTTCGAGGACGAGCGACTCCACTACCTCAAAAAGATGTGGGCCGACATCGCCGTTTTTATGGACCTGATGAGGATCATCGGAGAGACCAACGCCATCCGCGTGAACCTCGCCTCCAGCAGGCGCAAAGACGGAGAACCGGTGGACACGATGACCCCGGACCAAATGAAGCTCGAGCTCTACAACCGCGTAGCATCCCTGGACGAGGGAGCAACAAAATGGAAAAATAGCATATATAGGAACAAGGGCACGACCTACACCAAAGAGTGACCTGGGCAGGCTCCCCATTGAATAAAGGAGGCTCTGCTGGCCAAAACCAGCTAAACCGAAAGGAAAGAGCCTCGGAGAACGTGAATGGTTCGAACATCTGGTCCGCATCCCGTTACAACGCCAACAACGCCTGGTACTCCAACGGCAACAACGGCAACCTCAACAACAACAACATGTACAACTCGAACCTGGCGCTCCCGGTCGCGAATTATTCAAAAAGGAATGGACACAAAGACCTTCATAGACTCTTACCTGGGCTGCCGCGAGAACAAGCGCAGAAGCCCGGACAGCGTCTACTTCGAGCTGCACTGGGAGAGAGATCTCAAGCGGCTCGAGCTGGACTTTGAAGACCGCTCCCTTGTTCCTTTCATTTACGGATTCATAGCACCGCGCCCCAGGCCCAGGGAGGTCATCGCCTGCCTGATGCAGGGCAAGATCCTGCAGTTTTACTTCGACTTGCACATCCGCCCGCTGGTGGAAGATGAGCTCACAGACCGGACCTTCAACAACCGCATCGGCTACGGACCGGACAAAGCCGTCAAGCAGCTGATGGAGGACATCCGACGAGTCTCGCAGAATTACACAAGGGACTGCTGGGTCATCGGCCGGGACATCCGGGCATACTTCCCAAGCAGCGACCTGGACCGGAGCTACAATCACTACCGCCAGCTCATCGAGCGGCACTTCCCCGAGGGAGAGCAGAGAGACGACCTGCTCTACATCCTGCTCCGGACCAATTACTCCTACCCGGCAGAGAACATCCACCTGCGAAGCCCGAAGCACAAGTGGGAGCCCATCATTGCGGAGGGCAAGAGCGTTATCTTCAATGCGCCGCCCGGACGAGGTGCCTGCCTCGGGAACCAGTACTGGCAGGTGGAGAAAAACTACGACCTCAACGATTTCGATCATTTCCAGGTGGACGAATGCGGCCTGGCTTACGTCCGCTTCGTGGACGATATGCGCTGGGTCGTCGCAAATAAAGAAGCGGGCCTCGCCCAAGTCGCCCTGAGCGAGAAAAAGCTGCAGGAGGAATACGGCTACCAGATGCACCCGCGCAAGCGCTCCTGCCAGCATTACACCAAAGGCGGCAGCTTCATCGGCATCTGGTTCAAACCAGGACGGACCTACATCGGCAACAGAGTGGTCCGCAACTGCAAGGCCCGGATCCAGGAGTGGAACCGGCACGTCACAGAGCTCAACATCGACCACTTCCTGGCAAGCATCAACAGCTACACCGGCCAGATGAAACACCACGCCGCCTACAACATAATCCGAGGCATTGTGGACAACACGGTGTCAAAGAAATGGACAAAATACGTCCACTTCAACGAAGACCGGCTCTGCTACCAGGCCAACCCCGGCTACACGCACAACGAGCTCCTCCAGAAAAGATATCACTTTAAACTTCATAAAAATGACAAAGCAAGAACAACTCAACGCCCTGGAGTCGCGGCAGCTTGAACTCCAGGCCATCATGGAAAAGAGCGACGCCCACGCATCCAAATGCTCCAAGCTCGGTCTCAAGTTTAATCAGGAGTACCCCGACGACCTCGCTGAATACCAGGCCGCCAATACGGAGTACAACACCAACGAGTCCCGGATCAAGGCCCTCAAAGCGGAAATCGCTGCGGAGCCCGAGCCGGAACACGCAGCACCCGAGGAGGAATAAGCAATGGACTGGACTGCAATCATCACCGCTTTAATCACCGCCCTCATCCCGACCGGAGGACTCGTGGCCATCGTTACGCTCACCGAGAAAAAGAGCGCAGCGATGCTCGAGAACGCCAAGCAGCTCGCCGAGAGCTACAAGGCGCTGGCCGACGAGTACCAGGAGAGGGAAGCGAAGACTCAAGTCCTTCTGCAGACCAAGGAAGACGAGCTGCTGAAGCAGATCCGGATGAACTCCGGGCTGCGACACAGCCTCGATGACGCCCACACCGAGTGCGCCGTGGCCAAGCTGATGTATTGCAGGAACAGCAAATGCATCCAGCGAGACCCGCCATTTGGAAAAGACGCTAACCTGGTCGTCAAGGAGATGGAGGGAAAAACCCAAAAAAGATACAGCGACAATGGGGACAATCAGTAAAAACTTCAGCTACCGCGAGTTCGAGGAGAGCGAGACCGCCAAAGCCCGGGGCATCACCAACGTGATCTCCAGCTTTGAGGTCCGCGACGCCGTCCGCGAACTGACCAACACCGTGCTGCAGCCGCTCCGGGACGCCTGGGGCCTGCCGCTGCACATCAACTCGGGCTACCGCTGCCCGAAGCTCAACGCCGCCGTGGGAGGAGCCGCCACCTCCCAGCACATCAAAGGCGAGGCGGCTGACATCAAGGCAGAGCACCCGATCAAGCTGGCCCAGCTGGCATATGACCTCGGGCTGCCCTACGACCAGATGATCATCTACCCGACCTTCGTGCATTTTTCCCACAAGCTCCATGGAGAGCAGCGCCGCCAGGTGCTCTACAACAAGAGCTACAAAGGAAGACGAATCACAACCAAAAAATAACATTATTATGCGTAAAATTTGGAACTGGATCGTGGCCCTTATTTCCAAGGCGCCCTACGACAAATTGCTGCACTTCATCGCCGGCCTCATCATTGCCGCCTTCTTTGCAATCGTACTCCCCAAATGGGCGGAGTGGTGCATCGTCCCGGTAATCTTCGCCGGAGTCTTTAAGGAATTCTTCGACAAATGGACCACCCAGGAGTGGGACTGGTGGGATTTCGCTGCCACCTGCGCCGGCGGCCTCATAATCCAGCTCTTCGTTATCCTGGGCTAAATGGAGAAACGCCTGGCATACCTCGCCATCGTCCTGGTCTTCGCCGCGGGCCTTTTTGTAGGTTTATGGGTCCGCAGGCCAAGACCAGGCACCGGTGGAGGTGACGAGCCAAAGAGAGACACCACCTGGCTCCACGACACCATCAGGATAGCAGCGCCCACCCCGAAGCCCATCAGGATCCACGACACCCTCTGGCTGCCAGCGCCGGTACCACCGGACACGACAGGCCACAGACCCGACACCATCTACGTGCCGGTACCACGGCAGACCGACTACTACCACGGCGAACAATACGAGGCCTGGGTGACCGGTTACGAGGCCAGCCTCGACAGCGTCCACGTGTTCCAGAACACCGCCATCGTTGAGGTCCCGGTCTATAAAACCGTGACCAAACGAGCCCCCTGGGGAGTCGGGATTCAGGCGGGCGTGACCTACCTCCCAGGACAAAACGGAGGAGTGACGCCCTACATCGGACTGGGCATCAGCTACAACATCCTGAACTTTTAACAGATACTAACTGACCAAAGACCAAATGCCGGAGCGCCCCAGAGCCCCGGCTTTTTCTTTGCATTTTCTTTGAAAAATGTTTGAAAAATGTTTGCATAAATCAAATTAAAGTGTTAACTTTGATACCAGAAAGAGAACAAGAAAGAACAACAAAAACACAACACCATGAGCACAACCTACACACAGAAACTCAGAGCAAGCATCGCCTACAACACTGACGACTACCTCCTCAACTGCGACATCCCCGGCATTCCTGCCCTGGAGCTTAAGAACGGCATCCACGCCAACGCCCCCACCGTAAAGGTTGAGGCCATCGCCATGGACAGAACCGGCGCCCTGGTCTTCTACATGGCCCCCAATAGCTGGGAGTACAACAACCCCACCGAGGCCGCCTGCAAAAAAGCCCTTGAATGGATCAACGACAACTTCGACAAACTCTTCCCTGAAGCCTAACCAACCCTTAAAACCTACAAAGCCATGACACGCGCACAGATCCTCGCCAGCATTGAGTTCAACAAAGAGACCCTCGCTGAAGCACAAGCCATCCTCGACCGGATCCAGAACGAGGGTGCCCACAAGATGCCTTACTACCCGGAGCGCCTCGCCTCCGCCCAGAGGCTCGTCGACGACATCACCCGCCACCAGGCCAAACTCCAGGACGAGCTCGCCGCCCTGGAGGCCAAGGCGGCCAAAGCCAAAGAGCCCAAGACCTGCCACGGATTCACCCAGACCGGCCACGTTTTCGCTACCACCCTCGGCTGGGACGGAAAGGACTACGAGGGCATCGGCAAGACCTGGCCCTGCTGGGAGAGCCCGAGCCACCCCGGCCAGCTCTTCATCAGGATCTACATCGCCCGCTACAAAGAGTGGGGATTCCTCAAGGTCACGGACCGCAACAGCGCCGCCGGCGCCCCGGTCGTCGAATTTCAGTGCAGCTTCCCCAGATACGAATAAACCCCAAACACATACCACCATGGAAACCTACAAACTCACAATCCTCGAAAAGACCGGCTGGATCACAAAAAAGGAAACCAGCGACACAAGCATCCTCGAGCAGTACAGAAAAGAAGCTCACGACCAGGCCCTCAAATACCTGCCCTGGGCCAACATCGAGGACAAATTCACCCACCTGGTCTACTATTACGAGATAGGCACAGAGGTCGACATCCGATTCATTCCCACGGCCTGCACAGACGCCGACCTCGACCTGTTCATCCAGGAATGGCAGCCCGCCTACGTGGGCGCCTTGCACAGAAGATAAAAAATTTCATTACCTTTGCAGACAATGAGTGAAGACAACAACAAGACCGGCAGAGGCGGAGCCCGCCAAGGATCCGGACGCAAACCGATAACAGACGAGGCGCGCAGGCGCAACGCGACGGTCTCCTTCCGAGTGAGGGAGACCACCCGCGCCGCCCTTCAGGAACTACGCGCCCAGGGCATCGACATAAACGCCGAGCTCGAGAGACTGGTCGCAAGGCTGGCCAAGAGGGACACCAAAGGCTGACACCTCCCGACCTGCTGCGACCTTTAGAGAACTCAAAAAAAGCGGCAGGACCACACCGAGAGCTGCCAAGGCCCCCAATGACCCCCGGTGAACTCAAGCGGCTAATCTTCCCAGCACCACAAAGACCGCTGAAAATCAGCGAAATAGCAAAAAGGGACACCAAAAGGACACCAAAACGTCTAAAAGGTGGCCCTTTTTTCGTCGTTTTTAGTCCCGATTGAACAAAGACATCGCCGCAGCTTTGGAGGAATCGGCAATGCCGATGTAGGGCTTCATGGACTCATAATCCGCGTGCCCGGTCCATTGCATGACCACCGTGGGCGAGATGCCCATAGCCAAAGCATTACAGATAAACGTCCGGCGCCCAGCATGAGTGGAAATCAGCGCCCACTTTGGATGCACCTCGTCGTGGCGCTCCGAGCCGCGGTACCAGGTGAGATGCACAGGATCATCAATGCCACACAGGCGGCAGAGCTCGTGGAGGTTCCGGTTCATTACCTGGTTCGAGATGGACGGAAAGACCCGATCGCCGGCATACCCTTCATCCGCATAGCGCCAAAGCAGCTCCGTGCTCCATTTATTCAGCTGAATCTGCAGAGGCTCCGCCGTCTTCACCGTGGTCAAGGAGAAAGACGACTCGCCCACATCCGACCAGCGGAGATTCATGGCATCGGAGTACCGGAGAGAGCTGAAGCAGCAAAAGCAGAAGATGTCCCGGACCTGGCCCATGAACTCCCGGCCCACAGCGTCAAAGTTCCAGAGCAGCATCAGCTCGTCCCACGTCAGGAAGACGACCGTCCGCGCTACACTTTTAAGCTTAGGTTTGAAAGACCGATAGTCCTGGCACTGGAGCAGCCCGGCGGAATCTGCCCAGCCAAGGAACCAGCGAAGATACCCTAAATGCTTACGCACCGTGGAGTTTTTATGGCCGCGAGCATCCCGGAGGAACCCCACATAAGAAGCCAGGCCGTGCTCGTCGAAATCCGACCAGGAGAGCGCCGGCCTCCACTCGCAGAGATGATGACGGACAACCCGCATCTGGGCATGAGTGGCATCGCTCCAGGAATTCTTCACACCTCGCTCCCGGCAAAACCGGTCAAAGCAAGACAGCACATCCTCCACCGGCACCTCGCTCTGCTGCGACAGCCGTCCCTGCACAGCCGCCCGGACATCAGGCACCGAGGGAAACAGATCTCGAGACACAAAATCAGCAAAGACCCGGTCCACCACGTCCTGATACCGGACAATTTCGTCATTGATAGCAGCTGCAGGAATGCGGCGCGCACCATGGAACGAGCCAGGAACACAGCGCTGGCGCTCGGAGTCCCAGCGCTCCGGATTCACCCGATAGCCGGTGTTCACCGTGACGATGAACCGGGAGCTGCCCCACTTGATCCGGCACTGGAGCTGAGGGTCGAGCTCCCGATCATGCCGATGGAGGCAGAACAGCACCTTGTATTTTATAGGAGTCCCCATAGCTATCTCGAGCTTTGGAACCCTTCGATGATGCCCAGGAGCCGGTCAATCTGCTCCTGGCTTTTTGCGTTCTGGGCCTGGGCCTCCCGGAGAGCCGCCACCAGGCCGGCATCCGCAGTCAGGTCCCGACCCGCTACGGTGTTCCCATCACCCTGGACGGAGACAGGGCCCACCAGAGGAGTCACATCCCAGCCGCGGTCATTCTCCAGCAAGCGCTGCCGCTGCTCGTAGGGAAGATCCACGCGGCCATTCTCGATCTGTGAAACAAAAGACTTGCTCACGCCCAGAAAGTCGCCAAGCTCCTCCTGGGTCAATTTGTTGAGGCGACGGAAAGCCGTCACCCGGTCGTTTTTCGTAGCCATAACAAAAAAAGTTTACTTAATTTCCATTAAATGTTTGGAATTTCCATTTACTTTGCTTAACTTTGCCAAAGAAAAGGAAAGAAAGTAAGCAAAGTTAATTAAAAACCCTTTACCGAACAAGTTATGGCACAGAAAACAAACAATCCCAAGCAAGCCGAGATCGAGCTCATCGAAAAACTCTTTGCAATGGACGGCTACTTCGCCGCCGCCTTCACCCGCGCCGACGTCACGATGATGGAGTGCAACATCAACGCCGACTACGACCTCCTCTGCAGAACCACCCGCGACGAAAGCTCCAGGATCGCCCAGCTCGAAGCAGAGCTCAAGAGAGCCTACGAGACCATCAACGAGAAGACCAAGCTCGTCAGCGAGCTGGCCACGGAGCGCGACGGCGCCATCGCCAACTTCCGAGCCGCCCAGAAAGAGAACGACGACCTGCAGAACGACCTCTACGAGAAAGCCCACGACTGCGAGCGCCTCA